>Ga0163216_100741_pt1 | contig 36601 bp, 33 predicted proteins | sample SynspAceP_FD_167610 | JGI IMG/M metagenome (GOLD analysis project Ga0163216, IMG submission 167610) | Saline lake microbial communities from Ace Lake in Antarctica - Synechococcus sp. Ace-P (Illumina Assembly) | ecosystem: Environmental > Aquatic > Non-marine Saline and Alkaline > Saline ...
CGCGCTAACTTAAATAAGTTACCTTCAAATAAGAAGTTAACCTGAACATCGTCTTCGTTGTTGTGAAGAGTTGTCCGTGTCAGCGAGGGCGTATATTAAGGATCTACAGATTTTGTGCAACCCTTTTCCGCCAATTCTTTTGATTAATTCTAAATGAAAACAACATCGTTCGATAAATGATCTAATTTGGTGGTATTTGATTATTATCTAATCAAATACAGGCATTAACACAGGAACACGAGCTAAAACCGTCATCTCATTTTGATTAATTGTCACATTATAAGCCAACACCTCAACCCCTCTAGCGATAACTTCTTCAAATGCTTTCGCATACTTTTCATCAATATGCGCCGCGGGCGTAACAGAATCGATGCCTGTATGGCTCACACAAAAGAACATAACCGCGCGATACCCTTCTTCTACCATTTTTGCCAACTCATAGAAATGCTTACGCCCACGCTCCGTTACCGCATCAGGAAAATAACCACGCCCGTCTTCTTCTAATAAAGTAACGTTTTTCACCTCGACATAGCACTTACGACCATCTTCACCCGTCAGCAGCCAATCAATACGACTTTTCTCGCCATACTTCACTTCGGCTTTTTGCTCGGCGTAACCCGAAAGCTCTTTTATCACGTCATTGGCAATCGCCTCACCCACTAATTTGTTCGGATAACCCGTATTAATGCAAGCCAAATACTTTTCATCTACCTCGACCAATTCCCACGTATAAGGCAGTTTGCGCTTCGGGTTATTGCTCTTAGACAACCAAACCCGAGCACCATCTTGCTGACAGCGCTTCATTGACCCCGTATTCGGGCAATGAGCAACGACGACGTCGCCATTCGGCAACTGGATATCCGATAAAAACCGCTTATAACGTTTTATCAATTTCCCTTCTATTAAAGGAGTTGGAAATTTCACAACAACGCTCCACTATTTTATTGAAATCAATACAAATAAAAACGGCCCTCTTTACGATAAAGAGAGCCGTTTCATTAGATCATTTATTGAGTAAAAATTATTCCCACTCAATTGTCGCAGGTGGCTTAGAAGAAACATCGTAAGTCACGCGAGAAATGTGCTCAATCTCATTAATAATGCGACCAGATACCGTTTCCAGCAACTCGTACGGAAGATGCGCCCAACGTGCGGTCATGAAATCGATGGTTTCAACGGCGCGCAGTGCAACAACGTATTCGTAACGACGACCGTCACCAACAACGCCCACCGATTTAACTGGCAAGAAAACCGCGAACGCTTGGCTCGTCTTGTCGTACCAACCCGATCTGCGTAACTCCTCAATGAAGATAGCGTCCGCACGGCGAAGAATATCTGCGTACTCTTTTTTCACTTCACCCAAGATACGAACACCAAGGCCAGGCCCTGGGAACGGATGACGATAAACCATGCTATGTGGCAACCCAAGCGCTACACCCAATTTACGCACTTCATCTTTAAACAATTCGCGCAGTGGTTCAACCAACTCCATCTTCATATCGTCTGGTAAACCACCAACATTGTGGTGAGACTTGATAACGTGTGCTTTACCTGTTTTAGACGCCGCTGATTCGATCACATCAGGATAAATCGTACCCTGTGCAAGAAACTCAATATTATTCAGCTTTGATGATTCTTCATCAAAAATCTCAATAAAGCTGTTACCGATAATTTTACGCTTCGCTTCAGGATCGGCTTCGCCTTTCAAACGCCCTAAGAAAAGATCTTCGGCATCAACACGGATCACTTTCACGCCCATGTTATCTGCGAACATCTTCATCACCTGATCGCCTTCATTCAAACGAAGCAAGCCGTTATCAACAAAAACACAGGTCAACTGATCGCCAATTGCTTTATGAAGTAACGCTGCCACAACGGAAGAATCCACACCGCCAGACAGTGCTAACAAAACTTGCTTATCGCCCACTTGCTCACGCATTCTTTCGATAGCGTCGGTTGCAATGTTCGCCGGCGTCCATAACGTATCACAACCACAAATATCAACGATGAAACGCGTTAATATCGCGCCACCTTGTAGTGTGTGCGTTACTTCAGGATGGAATTGTACACCGTAGAAATGTTTCGTTTCATTCGCCATCGCTGCGATAGCGCAACTTTCTGTCGATGCCATCAAGATAAAGTCTTTTGGCATCTCAACCACTTTATCACCGTGGCTCATCCACACATCTAATGACGCAACACCATTATTCGCAACATGATCCTGAATATCATCAAATAAGGCAGGACCATCGTGTTTACGAATTTGCGCGTAACCAAACTCACGAACCTCAGAACCCTGGACTTTGCCACCCAACTGCTCTGCCATGGTTTGCATACCGTAACAAATACCAAATACCGGCACGCCCAATGTGAATACCGCTTCTGGAGCACGAGGAGAACCTGGTTCAGGCACAGATTCAGGACCACCCGCTAGAATGATACCCTTTGGATTGAAGTCGATAACCTCTTGATCTTCCATATCAAAAGCACGAACTTCACAATAAACACCAATCTCACGCACACGGCGTGCAATCAGCTGAGTGTACTGAGAACCAAAATCAAGAATAAGAATTTTATGAGCGTGGATATCTTGCGACATTATTAGCCATTCCTTTCACTCTACCTAAAAGAACGAAGTCTTTTTACGTAGAAGTAATCAATAAGTAGTAAGAGCAATAAATAAAGATGGGGCGTGTTGTACGCCCCATCTCAGTATCAAATTATCTCGAGGTTAGCCCGCGTGATAATTTGGCGCCTCTTTCGTAATAGTCACATCGTGGACGTGACTTTCACGCATACCAGCCCCTGTAATTTTTGAAAACTGAGTCTTAGTACGCATGGTTTCTATATCAGCAGAACCTGTGTATCCCATTGAAGAACGAACACCGCCCATCAACTGATGAACCACGGCTGCCATTGGGCCTTTTGATGGTACACGACCCTCAATACCTTCTGGAACCAATTTTTCAACGCTGCTAGAGTCTTGGAAATAACGATCACTAGAACCTTGAGACTGAGACATCGCACCAAGCGAGCCCATACCACGGTACGCTTTAAATGAACGACCCTGGAACAAAACAATTTCACCCGGCGCCTCATCGGTACCAGCAAGCAAACCGCCGACCATGATGACACTTGCACCCGCCGCAATGGCTTTGCTGATATCACCAGAAAAACGCACACCGCCGTCGGCAATAACAGGAATACCACGAGGGCTCATAACTTCTGCTACATTCGCCACCGCACTGATTTGTGGAACACCCACACCAGCAACAATACGCGTGGTACAGATAGAACCTGGACCAATACCGACTTTAACGCCGTCTGCACCTGCATCTGCTAGCGCAATTGCTGCCTCTGCCGTTGCAATGTTGCCACCAATCACTTGAATGTGAGGGAAGTTGTCTTTTACCCAGCGAACTCGATCAATAACGCCTTTTGAATGACCATGAGCCGTATCAACAACAATCACATCAACACCAGCGTCAGACAACGCCTTAACTCGATCACCAGTATCTGCACCAGTACCCACCGCCGCACCGACACGTAAACGACCTTGATCGTCTTTGCAGGCGTGAGGGAAAGTCGTCGCTTTATTGAAGTCAGTTACCGTCACCATGCCGCGCAATTCGAACTGCTCGTTCACGATAAGCACTTTTTCAATGCGATTTTCATGGAGTAATTTGCGGATAGAACCAGATGAAGCACCTTCAAGCGCCGTAACAAGACGGTCTTTTGGCGTCATAATATCAGAGACTTTTTTATCGTAATCTTTAACAAAACGAACATCACGGCTTGTCACGATACCAACAAGGTCGCTACCTTGAACCACAGGCACACTTGAGATGCTATTCGCTGCCGTCAAATCCATTAGCTCTTGAACGCTCGCTTCAGGATTGATGGTAACAAGATCACGAACGATGCCACTTTCGAATTTTTTAACACGACGCACTTCACGAGCTTGCTCTTCAATGGTCAAGTTTTTGTGCACAATGCCTATGCCACCTTCTTGAGCCAGAGCAATCGCCATGCGATGTTCAGTAACGGTATCCATCGCCGAAGACGTAAGCGGAATATTCAGCTCAATGTCTTTAGTGATTTTCGTTTTGAGGCTAACATCCTTAGGAAGAACTTCGGAATAGCCGGGGATAAGCAATACGTCGTCAAACGTTAAAGCTTCTTGCACGATTCGTAACATAATGGGGAGTTTCCAATGCCAACAAGGGTGTTAAGATGGCAAGTAATTCTACGCCTTTAGTTGCATTCGGTAAATCAAAACCACGAGAGATTGATGAAAAACTTTACAACTTCTGCCTCACAAGAAACCGCGTTTAGCGTCTCGCAACTAAATAGACAAATACAACAGTTACTTGAAGCCAGTTTACCGTGGATTTTAGTCGAAGGTGAAATTTCGAATCTGGCCAAACCCGGCTCAGGACATTGGTATTTTTCCCTCAAAGACGACAAAGCCCAAATCCGCTGCGCCATGTTCAAAGGCAAAAACAGCGCGGTACGCTTTCGACCAAAAGACGGCGACATGGTTCGACTGCGCGCTCGTGTCACTTTTTACGGCCCACGAGGCGATTGCCAACTCAGCGTCGAAAGTATGGAATCCGCTGGCGAAGGTGCATTACAACAAGCGTTCGAACGACTCAAAACCAGCTTACAGCTTGAAGGTTTGTTCGACGCCAAGCACAAAAAGCCACTGCCAACCAAACCTGAACGCGTTGCCATCATCACCTCACCCATCGGCGCGGCCGTTCGAGACATGATCATTGCCTTCCGCAGACGCTTTCCTTTAACAGAACTAACGATCTTACCCTCGCTAGTACAAGGGCAAGACGCCGCGAAAAACATTCTGAGACAACTACAACGAGCCGACGACAGCGGGCATTTCGATGCAATAGTACTGGGTCGTGGTGGCGGCTCACTGGAAGATTTATGGAGTTTCAACGACGAAGCCCTAGCCCGTGCCGTCTTTCACGCAAAAACGCCCATTGTTTCAGCGGTTGGTCATGAAACAGATTTTACCATTACCGACTTCGTTGCCGACGTTCGCGCCGCCACACCAACCGCCGCCGCCGAACTACTCAGCCCAGATCGCAACCAACTACTTCGACAAATTGAGCAACAAGAAAAACAACTGGTTCGTCGCATGTCGCGCATTCTCGAACAAGGTCAGCAGCAGCTCGACTTTATGATCAAGCGCATTCGCCATCCAAAAGAACGCATTGAGCAACAACAAACGCAACTAGACCAACTAAAACGCCGCTTACAGCAAAGCATGCAGCGAAAAGTCTCAGAGCAACAAACGCAAAAGGCAAATCTGGCACATCGTCTGGAAAGAAATAGTCCAACTCGACGAATCGTTCAAGACAGACAAAAACTCATCGACATCGACACTCGTCTTGCCCGCGCTTTAAGCAACACCTTAGCGAACAAACAAACCGCCTTTGCTCGAGTCATCGAGAAACTCAACCTCGTCAGCCCGCTAAACACCTTATCCCGCGGCTACGCCATCGCCTCGAAAGACAAACAAGTGATTCGATCCATTGAGGACGTAGAGAAAGGCGACGCCATAAAAATCAGAGTTCAGAATGGCGAGATCAACTGCACAGTGAAAACGACCAAAGCAATTAGTTAGATTGCTTGAGTTGAGTTTAATCAGAAACAAAAAACACGCTTGCTCCACGCGCAAGCGCGAAAAGTCGCTCTCTGTGTTTTTGTTTCTTTAATCACTCCCTGAATTTTGCACCTCAATGAGCGTTGCGTACAAATATAAGTACAAGTACAATAATCAGTACTTACTTTAAGGGGTATATTATGGATACGTTAAGTTATTCTGCATTCAGAACAAACCTTGCCAGCACGCTCGACAAGGTAAACGACGATCACAAACCCGTGATTATCACTCGCCAAGGTGGGAAACCAGCAGTATTGATAAGCTTAGAAGACTTTCAGGCTTATGAAGAAACCGCTTACCTTATGGCAAGCCCCAAAAATGCATCTCGTTTAAATGACGCCATTGCGGAAGTGGAAGCTGGTAAAACACAGATAAGGGAATTGATTGAGGAATGATTTTATCTTGGGCTGAGAATGCATGGAGCGATTATCTTTATTGGCAACAAAAAGATAAAAAAACACTGAAGCGGATCAACACTCTCATCATGGATGTGAGCCGCCAACCTTTTGAAGGATTGGGCAACCCAGAACCGTTAAAGCACAACTGGTCAGGCTATTGGTCTAGACGAATAGATAGGGAACATCGATTGGTTTATAGCATTGAAGGAAATACGCTCTATATTGTTCAGTGTCGTTATCATTACTGAAACCATGTTATCAAAGGCGCTGCCTTAACTGTAAAGACAAGCACCTTCATTACCGAAAACAACCTACAACCCATACCTTTCTATTTTCTTGATCAATCCCTGTCGCGATATGCCAAGTTGCTTTGCGGCTTGAGTTCGGTTGCCTTGGCTTTTTTCTAAGGCGTGATGAATCAGTCGAATTTCAAGTGCTTTCACTTGTTCATCCAGCGTTTCTTCGGTGTCAGGAAAGCGGTTTACTGTTTGGTTCGTTCGCTGAACATTCGGATACAGAAGTTGAATATCCTCCATGGTGATCTGGCCTTGAGGGCAAATAGACGCGACGCTTTCAAGGGCGTTTTTCAACTCTCGAACATTGCCGGGCCACGTTTGGTCACGAAACCATTGCACGGCTTCGGAGCTAAGCTGTAGTTTTTTGTCTTGCTGATTTTGTAGACGAGAGAGAAACGCTTGCAGCAAAACGGGCACGTCTTCTAAACGTTCAGCAAGGGATTGCGTTTCAATGTTCACGCCTTTGATTCGATAATACAAATCTTCCCGAAAACTGCCCTCGCGGACTTTTTCCAGTAAATCCGCGTTCGTAGCCGAGATGACACGAATATCGATGTGTTTTTGCTCTCGTCCGCCAACCGGAAAGAAGGTTCCTTCTTGTAATACACGAAGCAATTTGACCTGCATCGCCAGCGGCATTTCACCGATTTCATCTAAAAATAAAGTGCCGCCATCGGCCAAGCTCAATAAACCGACTTTGTCTTTTTCTGCGCCAGTAAACGCGCCTTTCACGTAACCGAATAACTCGCTTTCCAATAAGTCCGCCGGAATCGCGCCACAATGCACGGACACAAAGGGTTTCGCGGCGCGATGACTCAAGTCATGCAGCGTTTTTGAAATCACTTCTTTCCCTGTGCCCGATGGCCCAGTCACCAAAACGCGAACGTCGGTTGGCGCGATGCGTTCCACCAGCGCACGCACTTTTTGAGTACTCGCCGAATGGCCGATGTACGCCGCTGCACCTTCTGGCTGTTTGGTCGATTGCTTGAGCTGATTCAGCTCCCGCTCTAACGTCGTTTTGGTTATGGCACGACGCACCACAACCGCCAACATGTCTGGATCAATCGGTTTGGCGATAAAGTCCCACGCACCAAGCGCCACTGCTTTTAGCGCCAAATCCCGATCCGCATGACCAGTAATAATAATCACCGGACGACCGTCAAAGTCTGCCATGGAATCCAAAGTGATTTGTGGGTCAAAATGTGGCGGCATGGACAAATCCAACAACACCAAATCCGCGTCAAAGCTAGCCAAGGCATGACGCGCGTCTTCCAAGCTTCCTGCGGTTTTAACATGATAATCTTGGTTTGCTAACCAGCGGCTGGCGAGTTCACGAAACGCTGGTTCGTCATCGACCAGTAATATTTTATGTTGCGTCATGAGAAGGGTTTCCTAAACGGGAATGCACTGAATGTTGAGGCAAGGTAAGCTCGAATGTCACTGGCCAATCCGTGTCGGCACGATGTTGAATATGGCCGCCATGCGCATCGACAATACGACGCACGATGGCTAATCCTAAACCGCTGCCACCAGCGCGTTTAGTCATGAAGGGCTGAAACAACGCCTCACCTTGTAGACTGTCATCGATTTCAGGTCCGTTGTTGTGCACGTTAATCACCACGCAATCTGTGTTCCTGCTCGCCTCGATGCAGAGTTTCCCATCCGGCTGATTGCGTGAAAACGCCACGGCGTTGTCGATCAAATTAATAAAAACTTGCTGAAGGCGCTGCGGATCCGCTTCCAGCTCTATCGATTCGGCGATGTTTACCTCGCAAGAAACGCCTTCTAACTGAGCCTGTGCCAAAATACTCTTCACCAAAGCTCGCAATGGTGTTGTGCTGATTTGCAGCGTTAATCCACCGGAATACACCAACATATCACTGACCAAACGATCCGCGCGCTTCAGTTGAGTTTGAATATGCTGACGAGTTTCTGGCGGCGAGTCGTAAGCTGCCATGGCGATAATATTGAGTGGATTACGCAATTCATGCGCCATCGCCGCTGACAAACTACCGAGCTCAACAAGGTGCTGTTCATCCAAGCGTTTCCGTTCCGCAACCGCCAATGCCAAAGAGCGTTCCAACAAACCACAGCTGGTCGAAAACAAGGAGCCAAACACTTCTGCCGTCAGTCTCATTCCCGGGCTCGCATCATTCCAGCCAAGCAATAAAAAGCGCCAGCCCGACTCGGATCGAAAAACACTGAGCGCCAATGTTTGACCGTCGTCTACGTACGCCTTATCCACAGAATCCAATGTTATATCTACATTTCGTCTAATCTGAGATGACAGTAAACGCTCACCTACGCGAATCAACTGAGTCCAATTTTGAGCTTCTTTTAATTGGCTAGACCAAACTTCCAGCACGGTTTCATTCAATACCGCACCGGGGTAAATAACACGTGAGATTAGTCGATTTAGTGGCTGATAAATCAACGCCGACATCACTAACATCAACAGGGAATACAACCACAATTGCCAGCTTGGAACATCCGCCAGCGCCTGCAAACCAACGCGCCCAGACACCACACTGATCACGGCGATCAAACACAGAATCACCAACATCATCGCCACCCAAAGCAAAGCTCGGTTGGCAAAAGCATTGACGGAAAGAATTTGATAGCGCACCACGGCGTACACCAAGAGCAGCAAATAAGTCGGCAACAACAGCATGGGATACGGAAACCAGCTGATACCAAAGGAAGGAAACACAAAGCTGGTTGCTAACAACAACCCCCAAGCACCCACACCAAACATGGCGAGAATCGAACGTTTTTTATTGCCCGAATGACGATACCAACCGAACAACAAAACACCGTGCGCCAAGATGCCGATTAAGACGGTATACGCCAGATTCCACGTTCCTGCATCGGTGAAAATAAAGAATGAGCGCGTGTCTAAGGTACCAATGGCGTCGCCCGCCCCCATCCACCAGCTTTGCAATACCACGGCAACACTGGCGGCGTAAAACCACGGAATGGCTTGCAGCAGTCGATCGAGCATAACCTCTTTCGCCGCACCAGAATTCACAAAACGAATGGCAAAATGCAGGAAAAACGTCGGCATGAGCGGGTTCGCCAAAATAATGTAAATCCCCATTTTCTCATAACCTTGAAACAACACGACATGACCAAAACACCAAATGGCCATCATGATGGCAAAACCCGCCAAGGCTTGCAGATCCCCCTGTTTACGGGCGCGCCACAGCAACCAAGCCGCCACTAAAAACCCGCACACGCTGGAAACCAACATGGCCACTTCGAACATCAATGAGAGCGTCAAACTGTAAACCTCGTTTACACCAATAAGTGGAAGAATCGTAAACCTCTTTTACGATTCACGCAAAGTTAAAAATTATTCCTTTAAAATCAAATAGATAAAACTCTTAAAAACTTGGCCTGCTGATTGCTTTTAGATAGGTAACTTTATTGATCTATCTCAATCTTTTTCTTATTAACGGAGCAGGCATTATGAATACTGGCTTTTTTATGACCGAAATCATCGCACTTTTTAGCATTGTGGGTTTGGCATTATTTCCTTTGGCATGGCAGCAAATGCGCACCATTAGAATCAACAAGAACACATAATGGTTTACGACTTATGCCATTCATTCGTTCCTTCTGTTAAATAGGTTAATACTAAAATGGACCTCGACGTCGCCATCTTATCTCGCATCCAGTTCGCTTTTACGGTGAGCTTTCATATCATTTTCCCCAGCATCACCATTGGTTTGGCCACGCTGATTGCGATTTGGGAAGGCTTGTGGCTAAAAACCCATAACCCTTACTATTTGCAGCTCGCTAAATTTTGGATCAAACCTTTTGCCATCACCTTCGGCATGGGCGTGGTCTCTGGCATCGTGTTGTCTTACGAGTTTGGCACCAACTTTTCTAAGTTCTCTGTTATCACTGGCGCGGTGCTTGGGCCATTGATGGCGTACGAAGTCTTAACCGCCTTCTTCATGGAAGCCGGATTTTTGGGTGTGATGCTGTTTGGCTGGCAGCGAGTCGGTCGTAAGCTGCATTATTTCTCTACCCTTGTGGTCATGACTGGTACTTGGGTTTCTGCATTTTGGATCATTGTGGCGAACTCTTGGATGCAAACGCCAACCGGCTACAAGATCATTAATGGCAAATTTGAAGTCGAAAGTTGGATGGAAGTCATCTTCAATCCTTCAATGCCTTACCGTCTCACTCACATGGTCGTTGCATCGTTGATCACCGCAACCTTCGTGGTCGCTGGCATTAGCGCGTATTACTTATTGAAAAAGAAGAACATTCCTTTCGCCAAAAAAGGCTTGTCCATGTGCATGTGGTTCGCATTGGTGCTAACACCGCTGCAAGCATGGATTGGCGACATGCACGGTTTGAACGTGAGAGAGCACCAACCAACTAAACTCGCTGCGATGGAAGGCATTTGGTCAGCTGAAGAAGAAAACGTGCCACTGTTGCTGTTCGCTATGCCTAACATGAAAACCGAGTCCAATGATTATGAAGTTGGTATTCCCAATCTCGGCAGCTTGATTCTGACACACTCTTGGGATGGCGCAGTGCAAGGTTTAAAAGCCGTTCCACCAGAAGACAGACCAAATGTACCGCTAGTATTTTGGTCTTTCCGTGTCATGGTGGGTATTGGGTTTGGCATGATGGGCATCGCTGTTTTGGCGTTGTTATTACGCCGCAAAGGTCGCTTGTTCGAGAATAAACCCTTCCTTGCTTTGGTCACGCTATTTACTCCTATGGGTGTCATTGCAGTTCTGGCTGGCTGGTACGTGGTCGAGATCGGTCGACAACCTTGGATCGTCTACAACTTGGTGCGTACTTCTGAAATCGTTTCGCCGTTACCGCCGGAGCGCGTGCTCTTTACTCTGATCATGTTCGTGATTATTTACAGCTTACTGATCGGCGTTTATCTCTACTTCATGCGTAAGCTTATTAAAAAAGGGCCGCCGTCAATGGAAGCACTAGAGCAACAACTCATCGGTATGAAAGCGCCGGGCTACGCATTGGCTTGGGTGAAAACATTGCAAAATAAAGAACAGATAACTAACGAACCACAAAATAAAGAACAGGGAGATAAATGATGGATTTGGCTCTTTTCTACTTCCTTGTCTTAGGTTTCGCCATTTTTATGTACGTGTTGCTGGATGGCTTCGACCTAGGCATTGGCATTCTCTACCCTTGGTTTAACCAAGGTGGCGAACGCGATCACTTAATGCGTTCTATTTCACACGTTTGGGATGGCAACGAAACTTGGCTGGTGTTTGGCGGTGTGGTGTTATTTGCTGCGTTCCCGGCTGCTTACGCTGGCATTACTTCAACCTTTTATCTGCCCATTATGTTGATGCTGTTTGCGCTGATCTTTCGCGGTGTAGCGTTTGAATATCGTTTCAAATCCGACACATCTCGACCTTATTGGGATGTTGCCTTTAGCGCTGGCTCGGCGGTCGCGGCGTTTTGCCAAGGCATGTTGCTGGGTTCACTCGTACAGGGCGTTCCGGCCGATGTCGACAGCTTATCCAGCTTGCATTGGGTCACGCCGTTTTCTATCCTCACTGGTTTTTCTGTGATGGCCGGTTATGCACTATTGGCCGCGTGTTACTTGTTCATGAAAAGTCGCGGACGCATTCAAACCCATTCGGCCAAACTGGCAAAGCGGCTCTTGCTCATCACTATTTTAGCCATGGTCATTGTGAGTTTATGGACAGTAGCCAGCCAAGTAGACATTCGTCAGCGCTGGTTTTCTGGCTTCAACTTTTTATGGCTGTCGCCCTTGCCTATTATTACCTTGCTTGTCGCCGTGTTGGCGTGGAGAGACTTACACTGTCATTCGGAGGGTAAAAACCACCACGAAGGTCGACCTTTTTGGTGCGCCGCCACGCTCTTTTTACTCGGCTTTGCCGGTCTCGTTGTCGGATTATTTCCTTACCTGATACCAAGACAGTTAACCTTTATGGACGCCGCGTCACCAGACAGTAGCTTGCTTTTTCTCTTGCCTGGCATCTGTATTTTTGTACCGCTTATTTGCGCTTACACCTTTTGGGGTTATCGCGTGTTTGCAGGCAAAGTGGAAGATTATCAGGAGGGCTACTAATGCTAAAACGCCTCAAAGAAAAACTGGCCAAGCTCAAATCGTGGCAATGGTTTTTACTTCTCTATTTAGCGGGTTTTATCGTCGTGTTCTCGGCGTCGTATGGCATTAAACTATTGATGACGGGATTGCCTTAGCCGCTCGACTTGCTCAAACAAAAAAGTCGCCCACTCAATCAAACTTGAGGGGCGGCTTATTTCGATCAATCAAACTAGCTGCTTACGCTTTTGCTGTTTCCAAGGCGTTTATCTTAGGTTTGATACAAGCTTTAGCAAGTAACCCAATAAACAATAAACAACCAAGAGCACGTGCCGCGATAATCATAGTCGATGTATCGGTTGCCGCTGCAGGCCAAGCAATGAGCACCGCTGCGACAATATACAACAATCGAGTCATCCACGATAAGTTCTCACGCAACCAGCCGGAAAAACCAATGCTCATCGACATCGTCGCCAAAGTGGCAAAGGTGATCGCGGCCACAATACTTTCCGTCGAACCAATCAACAACACGCCCGGCATGGTAACAAATAAGAACGGTACCAAGAGTTTTACAAAGCCTAAACGCATGGACTCCACCGCCGTTTCATTTGGCTCCGCACCCGATATTGTCGCCGCCGCATAAGCCGCCAAGGCAACCGGCGGCGTAATGGCAGACACCAAACCGAAGTAGAAAATGAACATATGCGCTGACAAGGTTTCCATGCCTAATTGCGTCATCGCTGGCGCAACCAATACCGCGAGCAATAAGTACGCCGCGGAAGTGGGCAATCCCATGCCAAGAACAAACGACGCCAAGGCGGTAAGTAATAAAACAGCCCACAAGTTGCCATCGCCAAGCTCAATGATTAACCCAGATAACATCAAGCCCATTCCGGTTAAGTTCAAGATCCCAATGACCACACCCGCCGCCGCAACAGCGGCGACAATGGGCAAGGTGTTAGACAGGGTCTCTTTACAGGCATCAATAAGATCGACAAAGTTAATCCGCGTGGCTTTCTTCCAAGGACACACCAGCAACCCTGCTAGAATCCCCATGACGGCAGCTTGTGTTGGTGACTTTCCGGAGATCATCAGCGAGATCAATACCACCAGCGGCAGCAACAAATAGCTTTTTGTTTTCAGGGTTTCAAGCAGTAACTGCAAGCCCGCTTCTGTATCTCTTGCTAAGTTAAGGCGCCCTGCTTCTAGACGAACAGCAATCATCAAAGCCAGAATATAAAGCAAGGCCGGCACTAACGCCGCCAGCGCCACTTCGGCGTAAGGAATACCAATCATTTCCGCCATCAAAAAAGCCGCAGCACCCATGACTGGCGGCATAATCTGCCCAGCTGAAGACGCGGCGGCTTCTATCGCTCCGGCTAATTTGGCGCTGTAGCCAACACGCTTCATTAAAGGAATCGTAAAGGTGCCTGTTGTCACAACATTTGCCACCGCGCTGCCATTAAGTGAGCCCAATAGAGCGCTGGATAACGCCGCCGACAAACCCGGGCCACCTTGCACTCGACCTGTCAAACCACGCGCTAAATTAACAAACACTTCTCCCGTGCCGATCTTGGTTAAAATGGCACCAAACAAACTAAACAAGAAAATATACTCAACGGCGACGCCCATCGGTACACCGTAAACACCCTCGGTTGATAGCATTAACGTTGAGGCAAAACGACTTAGATCGTAACCGCCGTGACCGTATTTACCAGGAATCAAATCACCAAAATAAGCGTACAGAAACGCCGCCGTCATTAAGGTGATCAACGCCCAACCAACGGCCATTCTGACAAAGACAAACACCACGGCAATCAAGGCCAAAAACACCCACTTATCCTGCCCAATCGACATGGCACCACGCATGATAATGTCGATATAGTAATGCCATAAATACGGCCCCGGCACTAACGCTATCAACGCCAATAGATAAAAAGCACTTCGACTCGCGGCACTTTTGTATCGCAGCGCGTAAAACAACATGGCTGCGCCAGCGACTAAAGAGAAAAACAAAGATCTTAATAGCAGCGCTGTAATACCGCCATAATAGGCGCCATAAAGTACAAGCCCAGCAATGCCCACGGCAATAACACTAAACAGGATAGAAACCGACAGACGTTCCTTTTTACCGGCAAAAGTAGATTCGAGCTGCAAACTTTGTAGGCTTGTTTTCATGATGGCGCTCCTATTTACCGCTTACTTCATCGAAGTATTTTTTCGCACCAGGGTGCAAGGCAATCGGCGTGTACTTCGCCGTTTTTAAGGAGATCGCTTTCGCTTGTGGATGAATCTGCCCAAGCTCGTCTAGATTGTCGAAAATCGCTTTAGTGATGTTATACACAGTGCTCTGATCTTCCTTGCCACTGGTAAACAAAATCGCAGGATCGTTAATCATGGTAACGGGGGAAGTCTGGTCTGGGTACGTTCCAACAGGAAGCGAGTAAGCTTGATAGAAAGGGTACTTTTGAATCAAACTTTCTAACTTCTCGATCTTGGCAGACAGCAATTTCATCTCGGTTTGTGAATCCAAATCGATCAATGACGCTGTAGGTGCGCCCGCTAATACAACGGTCGCATCCACTTGTCCGTTTATTAACGCTTTGACACCTTCATTGTAAGAAAGGAAACGCGGCGTGATGTCTTTAAATACCCCGTATTCTTGTAGCAAACGCGTCGCCAATACGGCTGCATTACTGCCTGGAGGCCCCATGCTGACTCGCTTGCCTTTCAATTCTTCGAACGAGTTAACACCGGTACCCGACTTAGTCGCGATTTGAAGCACCGCAGGATACAAATAGGCGATGCCCGCTACATCCAATGGCCCACTGACTTTAAACGGGCCTTGGCCTTTTTTAGCTTCATACAGTGTTGAAGAGGAAGACAAGCCTAAGGTCATTTGACCTGCGGCAACGCGATGATTGTTTTCAACCGATGCACCCGTGACTTCCGCTCGTGCCGTGGTGTTATCCATGTGTTTATTGATGCTTTCTGAAATCCCAGCACCGATGACATAAAACAAGCCGCCGGTTCCGCCCGTTCCAATTGAAACTCGATCAGCCGCCATAGCGGAAGTGACCAAAGTGGCGCATAGCGCGCTCGCGATGAATACTTTTTTAAACATGGGTTTCTCCATTATTATTTTTGTTGTTTATATTGCAAGGTCACTTTAACGACGAAACCTTTCACCAACCTTTCATGGCGCATCAACAAAACATTTAAGGTGAAGAAAGTAACTCGGACAAAGGCCCCATGGCATTGTCCCATTCGTTGTAAATAAGCTGTTTTTTGGCGTCATCCGTCTGAATGAGCAATTCAAGACCAAGCGGAATAGGACGAAAAATACCGTGTGGCAACTTGCTTAACGCATCCCGACTATAAGGCCCAACGGCTTTGGGACTGATCGGCGTAAGGCCAGATTGGTTCGCTAAAATATGTTGCCCTAAAGGCGACAGCAAAAGATCAATAAAGCGTTTCGCCAGTCTTGGCTGCTTGGCGTCTCGATAGATAAACGCCGTGCGCATAATCACCGAAGTGTAATCGGTCGGCATGATGGTTTTAATCCACGGATATTGCTCAGACCATTGATACGAATAGGCACCTATCAGGTTATAGGCGACAAAAACTTGCCCTTTCAAAAGCGCCTGAAGCATAGAAGACGTGTCGGTATAGAGTTGTGCCTGATGATTTCCAAAAGCCTCCAATAAGCGACCATAGCTGCGCGATTGCTGCCCATCATAGGTCCATGCCAAATAACCAATGCCTGATTTTTTAATATCGAACAGGCCAATTTTTTCATCCAACAAGTGGTTCTTCTTGCGGATCAAATTGAGTAATTGCTCACGACTCAACGGCAAATCGTCCGCGGCCAGAATGTCGGTATTGATCGCGGTAACAATTGGCTCGTAGGTAAAGCCAAACAGTTCATTACGCCAATACGAGTCGCTTGGAAGTCGCTCAAGTTCTGGAGATTGATAAGCCAGCGCAAAGCCATCGTTCGCCAGCTTAAATTGCAAATCCATGGCAGGGCTCATGATGATATCTGCGCGTGTTTCTGGCTCAGAGAGAAAACGCTCGTATAAGTCGCGCGTATTCGATTCGGTATAATGAATTGTCACATCAGGATGTTGCGCCTCAAACGCCTTAAACAAAGGGTCAATCACGGCACGATTCACGGCCCCATTAATCGACAGCACTCGCCTTTCATTTACGGTGATTTCTTTCCCTGTGCTGTCTTGCTCAGCAAACGCAAGGGCACTGAGCGTAAACAAACCCCATACGAAAAAACAGGTAAACATCCCCATTGAGCGAGTCATAGTCGCGCGCCTTTTGGTTTAGGATACCTGTTCTTAGGAAGCGTGCGCTTAGGAAAGATGACTTCCACGATCAGTCCCGTGGGCTCGTTGTCTTTAAGGTGAAATCTCGCATCATGGTGTTCGGCTACTTCTTTGGCGATCGACAAACCAATGCCAGAACCGGAAGCCTGATTGTCTGGACTGCGATAGAAATACTCAAAGATATGCTCTTTGTCTTCGTCTGGTACGCCCACGCCTTGATCTCGAATTTGTAGCACCACGGCGGCGTCGTTCAGTTCGTTTGCCGACATTAGTTCGACTTCTACCAGCCCCTTGTTTGGGCTGTATTTGATCGCGTTCTCTATGATGTTTTGCAGCATTTGCTTCAGCGCAAATTCATCGCCATCGATCGTCGCTTTAATGTCTCCCACGTATTCAATTTCAACGCCTCGCTCTAAAGCCCAAACCACCAGATCTCGACAAGTATCTTTGGTTAGCTGATCTAACGACACAGGACTAAACGGATGACTTTGGTAACGGTGCGTCAGTGTGGCGCGATTAAGAAGCTGATTGACCGTATTGGTCAACACATTACTGCTTTCTAAAATATGCTGTAACTGCTTCTGACGTAACACTTCGTCTGTTTCGTCAATCGCATTTTGTGCTTGAGAATTAAGTCCAGCAAGCGGCGTACGGATCTGATGAGCAGCTTCTGCGGTAAAACGCTTAAGACGCTCCAGCGTGGTATCCAGTTGCGCCATGAAATAATTAATACTTTTCAACAGCGGCGCGATTTCACTCGGCACATTAGTTTCAAGTGGTGATAGTTCCAGTGGAGAGCGTTCCGTGATGGCCTGCTTGATCGCTTGCAATGGCCGTAATACGCGCCAAATAACGAAGAGCAGCAGGAGCAACGTAATGACAAAAAACAAACTGACAAAATGCAGCGCCATTCGGTTAATTTCCGCCGCGGCAGCTTGGCGTGCGCCCAGCGTTTGCCCGACAATAATAAATACGTCATTCACTTTATCGGCTTCTAACAATCGTTTCCCGAGCGCGACAAAACGTACATTCTCTTCGTGATACAGCGCTTCATAATAGATTGGGGTGAACTTCTCTTTTTCGGTAGACTGAAGCAGCAATTGCGTAAAAGGGATATTAGGCAAGTCGTTGTAACCTGTCAGAACTTGGTACTGACGGCCCATGATGGCGTAAAAAGCGCGGTCGGAATTCGAGAGCGCCAATGTCTCAAAGGCGGACACAGGCAGATCAATAAACACCTGACTGTCTAATATGTTGATATTTTCTGCCATCTGTAACGCCGCGCCGTATAAGAGCCGGTCATAAGACACTTTCGTGGCGCGGTTTGCGTAGATGTGCGCGCCCCAAAGCGCCAATACGTTAATGCAGATCAAGACCATGCTGACCATTAAGATCAATTGCCGACGCAGTGATGTCGTCGTCTTAGGCATGATATTTTTCCAATAAGTAGCCAAGACCACGAATGGTTCTAATGTGTATATCGCTGCCTTGTAAGGACTTTCGTAAGCGCGCCACGTAAATTTCGATGACGCTGGCGTTTGGGTTTTCGTTGAAATTGTAAATATGCTCGATCAACGCTTCTTTGCTTAACACGCGACCTGTATGGCTAATAAACACCTCCAGCAAACGAAACTCTCGTTGTTTTAGTTCAATCGTGTTGTCTTTCACCGTGACGGTACAGGCTTGTAAATCGAGGCAAACATTACCGTACTCAATGATGTTTTGCGCCTGCCCTTGACTGCGACGAAGTAATGCTCGGCAACGGGCTTCAAGCTCACCAAAATCGACCGGTTTGGTCATGTAATCGTCTGCGCCCAAATCCAACAACTCGATGCGGTCTTTTATCTCATCACGCGCTGTCAGCACTATAACGGGCGTGCTGGAGTGTTTTTTACGAAGGTTCTGTAAAATCTGATTGCCCGTCATGTCTGGCAAATTTAGGTCGAGCAGCATCAAGTCATATTCTTGAAGCGCCAACATCTGGTTCGCTCCGGCTCCAGTTTGAGCAAGATCAAGACCGTGCCCCATTCGTCCAATTCGCTGGCTAATCGCCTCGCCCAAAATTCGATCGTCTTCTACGACTAAAATACGCATGATAATGGCGCTCTTTTGTTATTGTTCTATTCAACGATGAAATAATGCTTTTCTGAGAGCAATTTAGCGCATATTCAGATGTGAAAGAATGCTCTATCTCTTCTATCAATGCGTTAAATGAAAAATGAATACCGGATAACAAAGACAAAACCCAAGATATTGCGATCTGTGTCCTTCTTTCTTTCGCTATCTGTCCATGTGCAAACTTCTCTAAAACACGTAAAGTGATGAGCTTATTTTTTTGCCCCAACATCACACGGTTAAGGATTTACTATGATTCGCAAAGATATGTTTTTCGCGCTCATTATTATTGTGGCGTGGGGCTTTAACTTTATTGTGATGCGCTGGGGATTGGATGAGCTAACGCCGATGATGTTGGGTGGTTTGCGATTCTTAGTCATCGGGATGATTGGCTGTTTCTTCTTTTCTCGTCCGAAAACACCACTGCTTTGGTGTATTGGCTATGCCTTGTCGTTGAACTTCGGACAGTTTGCGTTTTTATTCAGCGCCATGTCGTTTGGTATGCCAGCAGGATTGGCGTCTTTGGTTCTACAATCTCAGGCTATTTTTACGCTGTTGTTCGCTGTTTTGTTATTAAAAGAAACGGTTCGACCTTACCAAGTGCTCGCCATCGGAGTTGCCATTGGCGGCTTGGCGGTCATCGGTTTTGATAATGATGATTCCACCATGACGGCACTTGGATTTGGTTTAACCTTAGCGGCGGGCTCTAGCTGGGCACTTGGTAATATTTTCACTAAAATCATCAGTCGAAAAGGCTATGACGCCAACCTGAACCTCATCGTTTGGTCGAGCTGGGTGCCAGCGATTCCTTTCTTCTTATGCGCGTATTTTATCGATGGCGGCGACGTCATGTGGAGCAACATCGTGAATTTGAACCTAAAAACCATGGCGACGCTGGCGTATTTATCGCTGTTTGCTACCTTAGCTGGTTATGGTTTGTGGAGCTATTTACTGTCTCGATACCCTGCGGCAACGGTGGCACCACTGACCTTAGGCGTGCCAGTGGTTGGACTCACTTCGGCAGAGATTTTCTTGTCTGAAACGGTTAGTGCCATGCAATGGACAGGGATTTTGGTTGTATTACTTGGCTTAATACTGAATACCTTCGGTGGCCGCTGGCTAAAGAAAGTTAGCCAGCGAGACGCTTAAATTTTAACGTAACTATTTGATACGGTGATTATTCTTTCCGATCATTTTGCTCATCTATTTTATCAGCAAGACGTGCAACCTGTGCTTGTAACTCAGAGATTTGAGCTACCAATGCGTGATGGTTATTTTCTTGATTCTCATGCTCTTCTTCTGCGGTTTCTCGTGTCATTACATCCAACACCACACCGACCATCATGTTTAAAAACACAAACGCCGTTAAGAAAATGAAGATGATGTAGAAAATCCAGCTGAACGGATACACTTCCATCGTTTCGTACATGACATCGGTCCAATCCTCGAACGTGGCCACTCGGAACAGTGTCAGCATTGAGATGGCGATGTCACCCCACAGCGTCTCGTTGACCTGATGAAAAAAGATAGAGCCCACTGCAGCAAAAATATAAAAGATGATAAACATCAACAAGGCGATGTAACCCATTTTTGGAATGGCTTTGAGCAAGGCGTTAATCAAAAAGCGTAAATCTGGAATAATCGACACCAAACGCAAGACTCGGAACACTCGCAGTAAGCGTGCGACAAGAATCATCTCGGTTTCAGAAATCGGCATCAAGCTGCCAATCACGATGACGGTATCAAATAGATTCCAAGGATCTTTAAAGAAATGACGTTTATCGTCGCAGGCGAAAAAACGCAGGCTGAGTTCAACAAGAAAGAAAACGGTAATGAAGTTGTCTAAATAATTAATCGCTTTATCAATACCATAAGGCAAAGAATAGGTTTTGGCGCCAACCGTTAATGCGGCAACAATAATGATGCTGATGATAAAGCCTTGAAACCACGCACTGCGCTCGATGCGCTTCATCGTAGTAAACAAACTTTCAGAACGACTCGTTTCCATTACTTCTACCTAATATGCAAAATCGCGACAATAAATTCCTGACATAAAGACAGGTGCCGCCATATTAAGTTCATATCATTCAGAATAAAAGCAGAAGGTTACCAGACAATAAAACTTACCCATTATGTACGTTTAACCCGCACGACCTTCATGATTTCGACTGGAATGCCCGCGACCATTTCTTGCGTTGGGTAGTAGGTTAAATTTACCCACGCACCGCGCAGGGTACGATATTTACCTTGTCGTTTAAAACGAAACGGTACATCGTAGCCCTCTATCATTAGAGTGTGTAGTACCCAGTCTTCTTGAGGGCGTTGTGCATGGGATTTGACTTTAAGCGAATCCGAATGAATCAGCTTATCGTTATTTTTTAATAAGGCCTGCGGATCAGATTTCACGAGATGCTCCCTGTCGAAAATATGAACGCTTCTTAGTATGACACAGATCCGCTAAATCTTAAAAAGTTGATTGTTTTTTACTCACATTGGAGGTGGAGCCGTTGCTTCATCTTCTGCCGGCTTAACGGTAAATTGACTCATCGCTTGGGCGGCTTCTTTATTCGCAAAGCGCACTACCGCTTTTTGCAATATAAGGCTATTGGGGTAAGTCACAACGTCTCCCGACAACCGATGAATGATCACATGAAATGACGATATCTCAAGGATTTGACCTAATATTTCATCATCCTTATCGACCACTTTCACCCAATCACCAACACGATAAGGAAAGCCGAAGAAGATAATTAAACTGGCGGTAATATTGCTCAAAATTGACCACTGAGCAAATAACGCGACGCCAACTACCGCAAAGACAGACGAGAAAAAAATCGCCAATTGACCGTAACCAATGCCCAATACTAAGCACACCAATAAAACGAAAACGGCCGTAAAGCCTAGGTTTAACATCTTAGAAACATACGTAATACGTACTTCATTCGCAGACTTTGAACGCCCTAACAAAGCAACGCTAGACTTCAAAAAACGCGAAAGAATGACGTACACCACCACCAACAACGCGATTAAACTAATTTGTACCATCATACTTTTAACCCAGATAATTGTTTATAAAACATAAAACAGCACGCAAGGAATGATCCCTACGCTCATCAAATTACCAATCAGAACAATAGAGGCCACTTTATGAGGTTCTTGTTGATACAGTTCAGCCACCATGTAGTTGAGTATGGCAGGGGGTAAACAGGCAAATATCAACAAGTAACCAAAATATTCGGCTGGAATTCCTACGGTATATTGCCAAATCACAGCAATAATCAGACCACTTAGAGGGCACAAAAAACCACTGATCACGCCAATTTTCCACTGACTAAAATCGACACTAGTCATACGCACACCGAGCGCGAATAACATCAGCGGGATCGCAATTTGTCCGAGCATGTCGACGGAAACCTTAACCGCAGGTGCTAAAGTCCAACCCTGAAAACTCCATACCAAGCCGAGCATCGTGGCAATCACCATCGGCATTTTCAGCACATTCAGCAGGTTGGATTTCGGGTTAATCAAATACATGCCAACGGTAAAATGCAACAGGTTTTCAGTTAAAAACAATACCACCGCAATGGGCAAAGCCGATTCACCAAATGCCAGTATGATGAGAGGAATACCCAAGTTACCGCTGTTATTAAACATCATCGGGGGAACAAGTGTCTTAGGCGATATCTTTAGCCATTTACACAGAGGCCAAATCAATAATCCAGACCCCAAGACCACCGCCGTCGCCGCCAGTATCAGGTCTAAATATTGCGTAATATGAAAGTCTTTCGATGCCATCACTGAAAATATCAGCGCAGGACAAAATACGCTGATATTAAGACGGTTCGCAACCGTCATGTCCGTTGGCCGGACTCGCGCATACAAAAATGCCACCAGCACAATACTGGCTAGGGGAAAAACGGTATTAAAGATTTGTGATAATAATACAGATGTGTCCATTACTCGCCTCTATCAATGAAGGGCAATAGCTTAACGCCCTTATTCACAAAGACCAACAATGAAATACAGGTTAATTTTTTTCGACCAAAACAGCGGGAATTAAAATGAACCGTTGAGGAACGTCTCGTCCTTCTAGCAAGGCCATGCCAATTTCGATGGCTTTTTCTGCCATCTGAACAGGACGCTGAACGGCGGTGGCAATCCAAGGGTTGTTGGTTTGCTGTATAAGGTCAAGAGCAAATGGTGCACCATCCACAGAGGCTAATATAAACTCGTTGCGATTAGCTTGCAGAGCCGCGCGCAACGCACCAAAGGCCGTAGGGTCATTAATTGTAAAGACCGCATCGATGTGGTCATACTCTTCCATCAAATACGTCATGGCTTCCATTCCACCTTCAACACTGCCAGTGCCGTTCATACGATCACTTAACAAGGTTATATTCGGGTATTTATTCAATGCTGATTTACAACCAGCAACCCGCTCAATCACGGAGGACACCAAGACGCCATTTATAATCACAAAGTCACCTTGATAACCCATTTTATTCGCCAGTTTTTCACAAGCCACCACACCCGCTTGCACGTTATCGGTGGTAATTGTCGCATCGGCGCCATGGGCATTCACATCGACTGCAATCACTTTAATACCGGCTCGCTGAGCCTTTGCGACAACAGCAGCAACCTTGTATTCATCCGCGGCGGTTAACACGATCAAATCGACTTTCTGCTCGATAAAGTCATTAATTTGACCAATTTGTCTCTGCCAATCATAAGCGTCTGAGCGAATCAGTATTTTAACGGGCTCACCCGCCAACTCTTCTGCTTTTGAGGCGACGGTTTCAACTAACTGTACAAAATAAGGGTTGCCCAAATCGGCGACACTGATCCCTATCGACTTAAGCGGCTGAGGTTCGGAGGATAGGGAAGACAGAGGAGAGAGTAACGCAACCACAATAACGGCGGCGGCAACTCCAGGTATAAGACGACGTGTCACCCAACGCTGGCGTACTTTATTGGCTAAGGTTGCTGCCCATTTTATAAAACTCATTGCGTTTCCTCTAAGTGACAGCATAAAACGAGTCGCTATTTTGCTCTGGTTAACGGCAGCAAAATAGCGCTATAACCGCTTTAAGCGGCTTCGCCTGAACTCTCAACGTCCATCGCGCCGGTCATGATTGCCACGGCGTCTGACATGCTATGAGATTGTGGTGTGACAATCGCGGCGCGCTTACCCAAACGGTGGATATGAATGCGATCTGCGACTTCAAAAACGTGAGGCATATTATGGCTAATCAGAATAATAGGCAAACCACGGTCACGGACTTCTTTGATTAGATTCAATACTCGGCGAGATTCTTTCACACCCAACGCCGCCGTCGGTTCATCCATGATCACCACTTTACTACCAAACAAAGCAGAGCGCGCTACCGCAACACCTTGGCGCTGACCACCAGAAAGAGATTCCACGGCTTGGTTGATATTTTGGATGGTCATTAGCCCTAATTCAGCCATTTTATCGCGGGCACGTCGCTCCATTTCTTTTTTATCCAGCATGCGAAACACAGAGCCTAAAATACCGGGCTTTAACAGTTCTCGGCCTAAGAACAAATTGTCTGCGATGTTAAGAGCAGGAGAAACAGCTAAGTTCTGGTAAACCGTTTCAATGCCCAAGGCACGCGCTTCCATCGGTGACGAAAAGCGTACCGACTTACCGTCTAGAAAAATTTCACCTTCGTCTGGCGTCAGTGCACCAGATAACGCCTTAATCAAAGAGGATTTACCAGCGCCATTATCACCAATAATCGCCAGTATTTCGCCTGGATAAAGCTCAAAATCGGCGTGGTCTATCGCCGTTACACTGCCATAACGCTTTACTAGATTTTTCGTTTGTAACACCGGGGTCTGATCGTATTGAGCTACCATTATGCTGTCCCTCTTCTGATCCACTGATCCACACCAACGGCGACAATAATCAAAATACCGACGGTGAATTCCTGCCATAATACATCGACACCAGCGAGTGCCAAACCATTACGAAATACGCCCACCACTAAGGCGCCAATCAAGGTTCCATAAATAGAACCTCGTCCACCAAATAAACTACAGCCACCAATCACCACGGCGGTAATACTATCCAAGTTTGTCGTATAACCCGCTTGAGGACTGACCGAACCAATACGGCCAATCAATACCCACGCACCCAGCGCGCACACCACACCGGCTAAAATATAAACCGATAACAAAATACGATCAGTGCGAATGCCTGCTAACTTCGCCGCCGCTGGATCATCACCCGTGGCGTAGACATGACGTCCCCATGGCGTCCAATTCAAGGCATACCAAATGATGAAAAAGATGCCTAACATCAATAGAGAACCATACGTTAATCTGGCACCAAACACGTTAATCGTTTCGCCTAACCATTGTAGTAATGGTGCAGCAGCACTGATGTCTTGAGAACGAATGGTTTCACTTTTTGAATACCATAAGTTCAGCGCAAAAAACACGTTCCATGAACCTAACGTAGCAATAAAAGGCGGCAACTTCATACGCGTAATCAGCAAGCCGTTTATAAAACCGGCAATCGCACCGACGCCAATGCCTATCAATAAGGCAAGCCATGCTTCAAAACCATAATCCATCGCCATACGGCCCATCACTACCGATGCCAAGACCATGATCGCACCCACAGATAAATCGATACCCGCGGTTAAAATAATTAAGGTTTGTGCAACACCAATCACTCCAATAATAGTGACTTGTTGCAGTATTAAAGACAGGTTAAATGGATGTAAAAAACGCCCGCCAACGATCAAACTAAAGCCAGCAATCGCCAATATTAAAACAATGCTAGGCGCTGCAATCGGGTATTGATGAAGAAATTTTTGAAAGCGCTGCAGGAACGTTTCCTTACGCTCGAATGTGGCAACATAGGTACTGGCTTGATCTGCCACTTTATCGTGATCAAGCGCCGCCGTAGACGGCTTTGAATCGGTTGAACTCATAGATTACTCCAGACAGGAAAAAGGCCGTTAGCCACTTCTGACTAACGGCAAATACGGGCACCTTCGCCCATCTATCACCAGATATTCATTAGCCCCAGCACATCGCCAAGCCAGTTTTAGACGTCACAGATTGAATGCCTTTCACTGGCTCATCCGTAATTAACTGAACGCCTGTATCGAAGAAATCTAGACCATTTGATGCAGAAGGACGTGAGCCAGATTTTGCGAACTCAGCGATGGCCGTTACACCTTCTGACGCCATTTTAAGAGGGAATTGCATTGAGGTAGCGCCGATCACGCCATCTTTGATATTACGAACACCTGGGCAACCGCCATCAACGGAAACAATCAACACGTCTTTTTCTAGACCAAATGATTTTAGTGCTTCATACGCACCTGCTGCGGCAGGTTCGTTAATGGTATAAACCAAGTTCAGTTCAGGGTCTTTCTGAAGTAGGTTTTCCATCGCACGGCGACCGCCTTCTTCAGAACCTTGAGTTACTTCGTTACCCACAATACGAGGGTCGGTTTCGTCCCCCATACGCTTAGGGTCTTTGATATCGATACCAAAGCCTTTCAAGAAACCTTGGTCACGTGCAACGTCCACCGTGATTTGGCTTGTGCTTAGGTCAAGTAAGGCAATTTTTGCGGTTTTGGCTTTATCGCCCATTTTTGCTTTTGCCCACATGCCAATCATTTCGCCAGCTTTAAAGTTATCCGTCGCGAACGTCATGTCTGCTGCACTAGCAGGGCTAAGCGGTGTGTCTAACGCGATAACCAGCAAACCAGCATCACGTGCTTTTTGAATGGTAGGAACAATACCGACGGTATCGCTTGGCGTAATCAGAATACCTTTTGCACCGGCGGATATTAAGTTTTCTATGGCTTGTACTTGTGATTCGTTGTCACCATCATAGCGCCCCGCAAACGTACGCAACTCAACACCCAACTCTTCTGCTTTTTGCTGGGCGCCTTCTTTCATTTTCACGAAGAATGGATTGGTATTAGTTTTGGTGATAAGACCAATAATGGGGGTTTCTGCGATAGCCACGGTAGACAGTGTGCCCGCCGCTACTAGACAAGCGAATGTTTTAAAAGGAATGCGATGCATGAATTTCATTGTTTTGTAACTCCAGTTTTTTGTTTTTATTATCGGCAGTAACGCCATGACAAAACAGATCCAACCCCGACTCTGTTTCTAACAAACCACTATGAAGATCAAAAACTAATGAATAATGTCATCCTTAACTTTTTTTTGTAATATTTGTAATATTTCAGCGTTGTACCTGAAATATTCGACTTAACGCCTTGATAGTAAAAGGTTTTGATATAAATAAATCTTTTTCTTTTAACTGATATTTTTGCTTCAACTCATCTTTAGGTAAACCAGACATCAGTAATATTGGCCCCCTAAAGCCTGAAGCATCCACTCTAATACTGTGAGCAAGCTCTACCCCGCTCATGGTGCCTGCTAAGTTCACATCAGACACGATGGCGTCAGGAATAAGAGCGCTGTTTAGTGCATCGATCACGGCTTCTGCCCGATCAAAATGTTGTACCATAAAGCCCATTTTTTCCAATTGCTCGCGCATCACGCGACACACCTCTTCGTCGTCTTCTACCAACCAAACCACACTGCGTTCAGGCAGTAAGATTGTCTCTTGCTGTATTTCATTGTCTTGAGGTATTTTTTTATCATCAGATAACGCTTCTGTTGGCACTATTTGCTGAGGCAAAAACAAACAAACCCGTGTCCATTTTCCTTTCCCTGAGGTGACTTTTATTTCACCGCCACTTTGTTTTACAAAACCGTAAATCATACTCAACCCCAAGCCGCTGCCTTTACCCACTGGCTTGGTGGTGAAAAAAGGCTCAAAAATTCGCCCAATAACGCCTTCTGAAATGCCTTCGCCTGAGTCTTCTACTTGTATGCGAATCGCAGGAACCTCGCTGTCGGGCAAGGTGCAGAGCGTGGTCGAAAAGGATAGTCTGCCACCGTCAGGCATTGCACTCGCGCTGTTCAGAGATAAATTCAACAAGGCATTTTCAAGCTGCGAAGGGTCAATCAAACTCATAATATTAGGACACTGCAAATCGCTTTCAACATGGATGTGAGTGCCCACGCTGTACTCAACCAAGTCCAACATACCTTCAATTAAATCATCAACCCCAATGGTCACAGGGAAAAGTTGCTGCCGGCGACTAAACGCCAGTAAACGTTGTACCAAATTACTGCTTTTCTCCGATACGACGAGCGCACGCTCTATGTATCTGGCTTGATCACTGGTCTGTGGTCGTGAGTCTGACAACATTTGTAAGTTCCCCATAATCGCCGCCAATAGATTGTTAAAATCATGAGCGACACCACCGGTAAGCTGCCCAAGCATCTCCATTTTTTGTGCCTGACGCAGTTGGCTTTCTACACTCTTACGTTCTGTTAAGTCCGTGTAGAGCGTCACAAATCCGCCTTCAGGCATCGGCTTGGAACGGAATTCGACAATTTTTCCAGAATCAAAGTGACGTTCAAAGCTTTGAAAACGCAGATGACGCGTGACATTCACCTCGTCCATATGAACTTGCTGATTTTCGAGATTGAGGTTTTTATGTTGACCACGGTTAATCAGATGTTGAACGTCATCAATCGACATACCAACGCTCAAATCGTCATCTGATAAATCAAACAACTTTTGATAACCCGAATTCCAAGCGACCAATGTACCTTTTGCCGAAAACACACTTAAGCCATCGTTCATGTTATCGAAAATGGTTTCCAGTAGCCGTTTTTGTTCTGACAACTCAGCGGTCACTTCCAAACGCCTTAGGGCGTCGCGGCGAAAGACTTCGAATGTGTCTGCTAAAGTCCCGATTTCATCATGTCGGCGTATGGCGGTGCGTTTTGAATCCACGCGCCCTAAAGACAACTGTTCCATGTCATTGGTGACCACACCCAGGTCCTTTGTCATACGCTGACTGTACAAATACAACCGAGTCAGACCCAACAAAAGAAAAACAGAAATGCCAATAATCCAGTTTTGCCCTCGGGTCACCAACGCAGAGACCTCTTGGCGCTGACGACTTACTTTTTTCTGCAACCCACCCACGAAATTACTAACCTGTTGACTCAACTGCTCAGATTTAGCACGGATAGATATGAGTAAGTAATTTTTGCGCTCTTGGATTTGAGTTAAACGACGGTGCGCCATTAATAAGTCATCGGTAATGCTCGAAACTTGCCCACTTTGCGCCGACAAATTTAAGCTTTTCACCATGTTCTCCGGCACCAAACTAGGCGACTCTAATAACTGCAACAACCAAATTAAACCTTGTTGGCTATTCACACTGGCAACATCATCAGAGGGAGACAATTTCCGTATACGAAACTGCTGAGCCAAGCTGTCTTCACGCAGATACAACTCTTCTCTTACCAACGCCACCAACTCTTCTAAGGTGGTTTGCAAATCATCCAGGCGATCATCAATATCACGCTGAAAAACAGAATCGGTCAAACTATCAGCAACGCCACGCAATTCAAGAATACGACGGTGAATGCGTTCAGATTCTGTTTGTAACTGGAACGGACGGCCAGATCCAGCTGTGTATGGCGCAATGGCGGCTAATTGAGCAACGCCTTCGGCTAGGGTTAATGAGGTACTGATTTCAGGTAAGATTTTCGATTCAAATTCGGACAAAGACGCTTCACTGACACGCATGGATTGCCAGCCGATACCAACCATAAAAAACGCCACCACACTAATCGCTAAAATAGACAAAGACGCTTTTTGACGGATACTGGTAAAGCGCATTTAGTTTTTCCGTACTGGGCCTTGGAAGAAGTACCCAAGTCCACGTTGCGTCTTAATAAATTCGGGGGTTTTAGGGTTTGCCTCTATTTTTCGGCGTAGTCGTAAAATCAATACATCGACGGTACGATCAAACACCTCAGTGTCCAGACCTCGACTTTTCTCTATCAGTTGTTCACGGGAAAAAATACGATCTGGATGCTGCGCCAACACCTCCAATAAAGAAAACTCGCCTAGCGTTAAAGTCACATACTTACCGTATTGGTCATGCAAGAGTCGAGCGGTTAAATCCAATACCCAACCGCCAAAGTTCAAGCAGTCATGATCTTGATTGATGGTATTAGTCAAGGAAGGAGCCGCCTGAGAAGAGCGACGTAACAAGGCGTGAATCCGAGCGGTTAACTCTCGTAAATTAAACGGCTTCATCATGTAATCATCTGCGGCCAACTCAAGTCCTAAAATACGATCGGTTTCATCACCTTTGCCAGTCAACATCATGATTGGCATGGTGAATTGCGTCCGAACTTCGCGAGCAAGGTTTAAACCGTCCTCTTCTCGTAGATACAAATCCATCAACACCAAATCAACGGATTCCGCCTCTAAATGAAGCCACATTTGGTGACCATTTTCGGCTTCTCTTACTTGATACCCTTTTTGTGATAAGGCATCACATAGAAGTAGGCGAATGTCTTGATCATCATCGACAACCAATAAAGTCTTTTTATTTTGCTCTGTCATTGTCTAAATTGACATCCATTGTTGTTTTTATTTGAAGTGCATCAAGCTAGGCGAACTATGATCACCTGATTAGTATCATGCTAAAGTTAATGAAAGATTAACAGAAGGAAAAAAACTTGTGCAAAAGAAACGCATCAGCCTCTCTTTTTTAGACCCTGATCAATGGTTTCTAAATGACCAAAGGGAGACCGTTTTGGATACCTTGGTAAAAAATGGCATTCCCATTAAGCAGGCTTGCATCAACGGTGTCTGCGGCGTTTGTTTGACTCCTTTGCTATCCGGTGAAATAGATTACGCGGAGAGGCAACCTCGTGGCCTCAATGAAAAAGAAAAAGAAAGCGGTTACTTTCTGCCTTGCATCTCAACATGCAAAACAGACATTTGTATTGGTAAACCAAAAGTGACGCTGCGCTAAGACACGGAAAAACGCTATCATAGACGCAGCCTATTAATGAGCAGACTTATGTCTAACGAACTGCCTATCTATCAACTGATTCCTGACTTAAAGCGTCAACTCAATCAGTCTCACGAAGCCATTTTGGAAGCCGCTCCCGGTGCAGGTAAAACCACGGTGGTGCCACTCGAGTTAATGGAAGAAACTTGGCTAAAAGGTCGTAAGATCATTATGCTCGAACCACGACGTTTGGCCGCCAAAACCGCAGCGAAACGCCTCGCCGATTCATTACAAGAACCACTTGGCGAACGCATTGGTTATCGAATTCGCCATGAGGGCAAAGAAAGCAAAAACACTCAAGTGCTCGTCGTAACCGAAGGCGTATTAACCCGCATGCTACATGACGATCCAAGTTTAGATGACATCGCCCTAGTTATCTTCGATGAATTTCACGAGCGTAACCTTCATTCTGATTTGGCGTTTGCTTTGTGTTTACAAGCACGAGAGCTTTACCGCGATGAAGATCCGCTAAAGCTATTGGTCATGTCAGCCACGTTAGATACAGAACTGTTGGAGGCCAGACTCAACTGTCCAACACTCACCAGCCAAGGCCGCAGCTTTCCAATCATCACACACTATGGCAATAAAACACTCAAGACCTTTCAAATCACCGACGAAGTCGTGCGCCTTACTTGCCAAGCCTTCAATGAAGAAAGCGGCAGTTTATTGGTGTTTCTACCGGGGCAAAAAGAAATTCGACAAGCGGCAAGCAAACTGCAACATCAACTCGGCCATCATGCTCACTTAAGCATTCTGCCGTTATATGGCGAGCTCAGCCTAAAAGAACAAGAACAGGTCATTCAGCCGGTGGTTGCCCCAGCGCGTAAAATTGTTCTTGCAACGGCGATAGCACAAACCAGCTTAACAATTGAAGGGATTCGAGTGGTGGTCGATAGTGGCCTGAGTCGCGAAGCACGTTTCGATGCCAATACCGCTATAACACGATTACACACTCGTCGAGCAACTCAAGCGGAAACCACGCAGCGAATGGGCCGAGCAGGTAGAACGGAAGAGGGCATTTGCTATCGTTGGTGGAGCGAAGCACAGCAATACCAGCTGGCGCCGCAAGCCCAACCTCAAATTGAAATCAGTGACTTAAACTCCCTCGTGATGGATCTCGCCAAATGGGGCGTTCAAGCGCGTTTGGAACTGGATTGGGTTACGCCTCCAACAGAAAGCCACTGGCAGCAATCGGTGGATTTACTCACAAAGCTGTCGGCGCTTGCCCCTAATGAAGCGTTACAGCTTACTCCGCTTGGCAAACACATGAGTGAACTCGGCATTGAGCCGAGACTGGCTAGGCTTCTGATTGAAGGCATAAAAAGAGGCAACGGTCAGGCTGCTGGTTCCGTGTGCGCAATTCTGTCGGAAGGTGATCCGTTTACTCAGCACAACAGCTGCCTAAGCGATCGGCTTGCATGGCTTAACGGTACGCTGTCTATAAACAGCAAGCGACCCAAACCAGTTTATCAAAAAGCACGACAGCAATGGCTTCAACGCAGTCAAAACATCTTTATTCAACAAAATATTACGCGTAAAGACTCGAACGATATAGCGCCTCTGCTCATCAGCGCGTTTGCAGATCGCATTGCTCTACGAGTCAATCAAGATAACGAAAGAGTACGCTACAAGCTGACTAACGGGCGTATGGCAAGTTTGGATGTTCAAGATCCATCGGCTCAAGAGCCGTGGCTGATTGCGTTAGACATTGGCGGCCATCATGGCCAAGAAGAAGACCGCATTTTTCTCGCTCATCCGATCCAATTAGACACAATCGAAACCGATTTCCCCTATCTAATAGAAACAAAGCAGCACCTAACATGGTCAAAAAAAGACGCGCGTTTATTAAGTGAATTGCAACGATGGATTGGCAAGTTATGCATCGACAAACAAAAGAGCAACAAACCATCAGAAGCAGATATTTGCCAAGCGATCTTCGTCTATATTCGTCAAAATAGTTTGTCCGTTTTACCTTGGGATGATGCGAGCGAACAGCTGCGGGCTCGCATCCAGTTTGCCTTTACCCATGATAAAAACACACAATGGCCAGATTATTCTGATGACGCACTACTCGCTGGACTAGAAAACTGGTTGGCGCCATACGTCGGAGCCATTACAACGCAACAAGCGATGAACAAACTTCCTTTGGCGAATATTCTGCTTAACCAGTTAGATTGGAATCAGCAGCAAACGCTTAATAATAACGTCCCGCCTCGACTCGACATTGCATCAGGAGCAAGTCACAAAATTGATTACAAAGAGCAGCCGCCAACGCTGCGTGTAAAGCTGCAAGAAATGTTTGGCACTACGACTCATCCGACGTTTTTTAATCAAACCATTCGAATTGAACTGCTATCTCCGGGACAAAGACCTTTGGCCGTGACCCAAGACTTGGCTTTCTTTTGGAAAGAAGCTTATCCAGAGGTTCGAAAAGAAATGCGCGGTCGTTATCCTAAGCATCCATGGCCCGAAGACCCTATGAGTGCTCAGGCGACCGCAAAAACCAATCGAGCATTAAGGTCGTCATGAAGAATGTGTTAAGCGTTTCTCAGCTGTTGAAGCGCTTGCTCGGTTAGGTCGTGGCTGAAAGGGGTATTCTTTGCATGAGTTGGGCTCCAGCCCATAATGAAGCGATGGAAGTCTGCCCAAGCAATCACAAACAATGTCTGCCACTCTTCGATCACCTCTTGAGCAAAAGCCTGAGATTCGCCTTGAGCCATTAACTCTCGCCCTAGCTCGGCAAAATAATGATCAAGTAAATAAGGCAGGTTTTCGGACAACGCTTTTTCAGTCAGAGCGCTGCCTAAGAGATAAGCCAAATCCTGTACGCCAGTACCACCTCCAACGTATTGAAAATCTACCGCTGCGACTTTTTCTTCTTGTGTAGAAAAACAAAAATTCGCTACCTTCGCATCGCCATGAACCAGTGTTTTAAAACGAGCTTCATCTAGGCACTGAGACAAAGCGGCTGCAGATGACTTCAACTCACCTTCTTCCATCGCCATCCATTCTTCTTGGCGTGTATCTAAATGCCAATAAGTACCTTTTTCCCAAAGCCCTTTAGGCCAACCCAAAACAGAATTTTGATGAATAAAACCAGCGTGAAAAGCCGCAATCCAGTTTATACAAGACAATAGATGCTGATCGTTATCAGTGTCGTATCGAGCGTCATAACCCAACGCGTCTAAGTCTTCTAATAAGATCAATCGCTGACCGCTTTGCTTATCAAAATGAACACCATGACAATGCGCTACTCGAGCCGAATCAAGGCAGCGGGCAGCCCAATCTTGGTACCAACATTGCTCCACTTCATAAGAACGTATTTTTCGGTTATGCGCGTGATCAGACTGCCAACCACGAGGGTGATTTATAGAAATGGGGAAGGTGCAATGTTTGGCAATAATATAAGTGGAAGGCTGAGAACCTTGATAACTAATGATATAGCGGACGATTTCGCCATAACCACTCCACAAAGACTGAATTACTTCCTTGCGCTCAACACAGCTTGCCTTGCATTGTCGCTTTATAAAAAATTCGGGGGTCATAAGTTAATAACTTTTCAACATTGTAGTAAAGCTAGTCAAATTCGCATGGGCGGTAGAAATTCTTGCTGTCACTATCGGCTTTCTAATTTCCATTATTGTATCGTTCTCAGTCTATGAAGAATTGAACAAAACAGATCGAATACTGAGCTTTGGTGATTATAGCAGCATACTGGTCGCTGCCCTGCCTTTTGTCTTAGTCGCGGTTGTTGAAGCGGCAAAGATCCCCGTTGCAACCGCTCTTATGTACGCCAAGCATTTTTGGTGGCGTGTTTTATTTTTTATTGGACTGGTTTTATTGTCAACAATCACTTTTGAAACCATGTTAAATGGTTTTGAGAGAAACTTTTCAAGTTTAAATATCAGCATTGATGAAAAGAAAAATGGATCGTTATTGTTGCAGGATAAAGTCGATGTATTGGAAAATCGAAAAGAAAAAATTAATATTATTAACCTACAGCAAGTTGATAACGATTACCGAATCAATGTTCAAACCGCAAACAACGCTTATTACACAGCACTGAACAAAGAACGTGAGCATATTAACCAACAAAAAACTCAACTAAACAATGAAGCTAATGGAAGCCAGCAGTATCAAACAGAAATTGACGAGCTTCACGCTAAAGAACTCGATATTTACGATGCTTGGGATCAAGAACGTGACGAACTACAAAAACGCCTTCGAAGCTTATTAAATAACTACGTTGCCGGCACTCAAAATGATAAACAACAGCTTCAACAAGAGTTAGATGACTTAAAAGCAGAAATGAAACTAAAGCTCTCAGAAGCAGGCTTTTTTACTCGTGGTCAAGTCGAAACTAAGTACCGTAAGCTAATTGCAGACAAAGAAGAACGCCTTTATTCCGTTGCAGACAGATCCACTGGTAGTGGAGCACTAGATCAGCAAACTCAAAGTGAAAAACAACTTCAAGAACAACTACAAATATTAGGCCAGAACTATCAAAAACGTGTTGATCTAGGACGTACTCGTATCGCTTACCTAGAAAAGCAAATACTCGAGCATTCAACCAACAATGAGCAAAAGCGCCAAAGTTTCAGAGTAAACTTTAATACAATCACAAAACAGGCAGATCAATTACGTAGTGGCTCTATCATCAGAGCGGCAAAAGAAAAAGATGTCCTATTAACTGAATATGATTTGATTCAGCAAGAAGTAAAAGTGATAGACAAAGAAATTTATAGCTTAAATCAGGAACAAAGCATCATTAAGCATGACATTAATCGTCTAGTAAACTCTAATCAGATTTATCGTCTTGCTGCCTACATCAGCGATAAAGAACAAGCAATTGATGTTCCTAAGTCCACCGTAGGACTAGTCGCCTTGGTATGGTTCTCATCACTTGCCTTTATTAGTGCCGTCACAGGGGTTTTCTTAGCCATCGCAGGTATTTATATTCAACGCATCTATGCAAAAGAAAATGAGCATAGAGAAGAGTAATGCTCCTCCTTCAAACTCTATAAAAAACTGGATGTTCTGCTTAAAATACTAATTAAAGCGAATCCTAATCAGTGAGTTAGCAGACATCACGCGTTAATCCTTATCACGCTTATACAAAAGCCCACTTCAAAATGAACTGGTTTTTTTGTGTATAAAAACAAGGCTTATCCCCAGATAGGCAAGAATACATGATGCTATTAAACCATCACACTTGTTTACTCAAGATACATAATTTGTACTCGCTTAGACCTGATCTGACAGTTACCCATTTTGAAGCAGTGTCTGTCGGGTTAAACTCTTTTAAAGCCGGCGGTAAAGCGCATACGCACACCCAACGCATTCTAGACATTCAACCAGATGCCATACACCAACGTGTGGCGGTTATTCTAGGTGCCGCTAACGAAGTGGATAAGTGCTTAACTTATTAACACCGACAAGTTAAACATTGATGGCTTAGCAGTGCATAACTCAGAAAGCCCTGAATAGTTGAGCATTCAGGGCTTTCTTGTATTGATAGGCTTGTCATCTACACTAGTCTTGAACTCATTGACCTATTATTCCACCTAATGTCGTATTTTGGTCAATATAAAACGAGGTCAGAAGACGTTACTTCCCTTTTCCTCCAGCCAAAAAAAAGCCCTGACAGCGTTAGCTATCAGGGCTCTCTTAATTTAAGCTTGACGACGACCTACTCTCACATGGGATCTCCCACACTACCATCGGCGATGGCGCTTTTCACTTCTGAGTTCG
>Ga0163216_100742_pt1 | contig 36465 bp, 31 predicted proteins | sample SynspAceP_FD_167610 | JGI IMG/M metagenome (GOLD analysis project Ga0163216, IMG submission 167610) | Saline lake microbial communities from Ace Lake in Antarctica - Synechococcus sp. Ace-P (Illumina Assembly) | ecosystem: Environmental > Aquatic > Non-marine Saline and Alkaline > Saline ...
ACTGGAAGCTTGGCCCCTCTCGGCGGCGCTTCGCTTGCCTGCCGGGCAGCGGTAGAGACGACAACACCGTTCGACCCCACAGTGCCATCGGAAACAACGCTCCGATTTCACTGCTAAACTGCTCCGGAGGTGCCTTGGCACCCTGAGCAACAACCCCGGGAAATTTTCCAGCCGGGTGGTCCAAGATCGGGGAGCACTTCAACAATCCGACGAATTCTCCAAATGGCTGGAGGAGAGTTGGGTCTCAGGTCACAAGATGTCGCGTTCAAGCCCAACGACTTCGGGAGCCCCATTGCAACCCAGACAGAGAGCAATTTCCACCCCTAGATGGTTCGAACGATCTTCCTGAAAGTCAGCGAAATTCTGCGCGACCGATCGACTTTTTTGCCATCAATACCGTCACTCTTGCGTGCTGGAATTTCATGGGTCCATTCATAGCGAGCAGTACCCGCAACAACGACCGCCGAACGCGGTTCAAGAAGAACGGTCAGCTTGGCTTTACTTCGCTTGTCCCTGAAAACCATCTCACAATGAGAAAGCAGGCTTAGCGAAACGATCGTGTCATCGAAGCAAGGCACACAATCAACATGCGCGCTGATTCCCTGCCCCGGCAGGTATTCATTCGCAATAATTTGATCCGGCGCGCTGGCAAACAGGCCTTTAGCGACCAGTCGTTCTTTCAAATGCTCAATCCATCCGGGCAAAGGCCCGAGATATGCACCGGATGTGACGGACCGCGCCTTGTAATCATAACGGTAACCGAAATGCTGAACCCGGCGTTTAAGGTCCGTGTTCCATGCGCCGGCGTCCAGATGACTGACCAGCACCGCTTCCTCTTCAGAGGAAACAAACGAGGGCAGGTATATAGCTCCAGGCGGCAGATCCGCGGATGTGTTGCGCAACGAAGACCCCATTTCCTGGCTACCTGCTTTTTCTTGTGAAACACATAGGTCACAAACTCATCGCCCTCGCCAACGGCACTTGAGCCATCGTCTTTCGTTTTGACGTGCGAATAGCCCGGATAATCGGAAAAGTAGAACGGATAAGCAACGGGAATCTCGTATTCGTTGCGTTCAGCCGCGCCATCGACATCAAATTCACCATCATAGTGAGGGCTATTAACCGCAGATACAGCGACAATGCCGTCGCCGGCAATTTGCTCTGCCGCGCTTTTCAGAAAGCGTCGGACCAGGATATGGTTGGGATTGCGTCCGTACAGCGGATTCCTACTCGCGACATTTGGGAACTGGAAAACAATTAGGTCGAATTTACTGCGACCAAACCAATTCGATAGATTTGTTGCATCAACACCCGACATGACCGTGGCGCCGCTACGCCGGAGCACACTCGCATTGGTGCACGTCATTTCCGAGTATTCATCCGCTTTTTGATAAGTCGTGCAAGTCATATTCTTGGCGGCGACACCAACCATTCAAGCAAGCGCCAAGGAAAAGCTCAAATTACCCTCTCCGACGAGCAACACACGGCCAGTCTCAATCTTGGTAGAAAAATCAAATGGAGTTTTTCTGTCAAGGGCTCGCTTCAATTCAAGCGCTGACAGCCAAAGCCTTTTCCAGGCAATATCCGCTAGAAATTTGTCTGTTTTGCAGCTCTCATGTAAGCCCATTTTGCCCTCTCGATTGTCTCGCTTGCAGAGGCAGAAAGCATTTCATGGATGAGAGATGCGGGTATATATTTTCCCATTTTTTCAGCGCTCGAAAATAGCCGCCAATATATCTGATCTACATAACATTTTGCAAAAATTGAAGTTTCTGCAGCCAAGCAATTGGAGAACGCAGAGAGTATCTGTGAAAATGTCAGGCGTTTCATCCACCTGTCTGTGTTCAGACCGTTACTCTAACTTGTGGCTCAAAAATTTGGTAGCGGGAGAGGGACTCGAACCCCCGACACGCGGATTATGATTGAGGCTGGTTTGCAGAGCAGGCTGCTCCTCACCTGCTGAAACCGTTGCATCAACTGATTGAACGCATTTTAGAATAGCCCATCATTCCGCCTCGAAGCGCTACAAGCCGTCACATTCAAGTGCGGCTCATTTTGCACCTCAATTGAAACCCAGAACTGTATGAATTTGATATTTCTCGAATATCGTGCAAAACTTTATATCCATGACTAATTAGGCGCAGTTTTGCGGACTTTAGATAAGCGGAATACAGAGAAAATCGAAATTTTGGGGATGTACGTTATGCAAGGATTTGCATTTTATAAAAAGAAATTTTTGACAATTCTTCTTTCATCGGCAGCCATAGTACCACTTACTGCAACTCCCTCGATATCTCAAAATTTTTGGGATTCTCGTTTGTTCATAATGGATAAATGCATTTACAACGACATACCCCAGGAACTGGTTGCCTCCGCAGTTGCCGGTGAAGAAGATAAGGAATTTTTAGGAGCTCTTGTAGGCTCTCTGCTCTCAGCCGTTATTCCTCGTGTAATTGATGCAGGTGTGGAGCTTACTTCCCGAGCATTGGAGCAGGCTGCTTCCGACAAAGTTGAAACTACCCAAGCCAAAGCAGCGCTCAACGGTTTTTATCGGCCAGATACCGCCGGCAATGTAATTCCAAGTTTGAACACAAAATGCCTAATTTTCACGCGTGGCGATTTTGGGACCACACGCGAAGCTGGCCAGTTGACCGGCAAGCCTTGGAACACACTACGCGGAAAGGCGTTTTTGGAAAAAAGCGGATTATCCTCAGATCCAGGCATATATTGGGAAGGCTGGGTATCGTTTTCACCGGACCAAACAAGCATGAGGCTCGTTCCTAGCCACTTTCAATACAATGTGAGGTTAGCAGATCCCAGGCAAGGGCTTAACAACGACGCCGAAAGCGATGTCATCGTGGAAATCAAATTCCAATCGCCAAATTCTACGGGCGCGTTCGCGTCTGCCGTATTTCAATATTTAGCGATGGGACGACCTTCTCGCGTCACAAAGTCAGCATCTACAGGACTAACATCAAGGTGGCTAGGGATTGCCCCCTCCTCAGGTATTGCCACGGCAACATTCAACAAAATTGAAGCCCTTAAGGTAGAACTAAATACCGTCACCTCGGCTCTGCAGAATTCTAACAATCCTGCCCCATCTAGTGGGACGGAAAACAAGCTGAGGGAAGAGCTTGCCGTACTGACAACAAAAATTGAAGAACTGACTATATCTTCGGACGCGAATGTATCAACTGCATTCACTGATGGATCGCCGGAAACCACTACTAAAAGCAATGAAACAGAGATGGAAGCCGCGAGAAGAAAACACAAAGCATTGGTCTATAAAAAGCAACAGGAGTTGGCCCTTCTGGCAGCCAAGGCCGAAGCAGCAGTGAAAAACTCTCAGATCGCAGTGCTTAATGCAATCGAAGACAACCTCCTGAAAGAGAAATTGATAAGAGAGGAATTGGCAGAATATAGCAAATTGAATTTGGTTCCATTCGATATTGAGTTCATTTTTCGGGAAACTACAGCTGGAAGCAAGATACTTAAACAAATTTCGGAAGTTCTAAATGCATCAAAGCCCAGCCTGAAAGAAGCATTTTCATTGCATTTGGATCCAGCGCAGGAGAGCGATAGAATTCAGTCAAACATTAGTGAAGATAAGACTCTCCTTACTGCACAACAAGCTAAACTACTGGCGGAAATCACAACGCGGGAATATGACGCGTTAGATCAAAATATTTCAGAGCGGGACCGCTATGAAAGGCTGTTAGAACTTCAAAATGCGCAGGCCGGAGCTAACGAAGCCGCTCTGGTAGCCGGATTACCCAAGCCCTACCCTTCTATCCGCAAGCAGTAGGTCCCCGGAAGCGCCGTTAACTCAAAAGGACAGTTTCTGGCTATGCCTTCACGGTCTAAGACTCTGAATTTGCTAAGGACTATATTTGCAATTCTCGCCCTCGCTGCTTCCACAGCGAACGCGTTGAGTGAACTTGCATTGCCCATAAAAAAACCGATTGCGCTTCGTGATCTGTGCGGTCCGGATAATTCTCAGGAAGTAGAACAATATGACGGCAAGCTCGGAATAGCGATCAAATCTGTCGCCGCAATGTCGGGCTCCACTGTACTATTGGAATGGCCAGGCTTACTCGAATTTCGTGAGCGGTTGCCAGGTTACCGTCTGGGAAATTTATATGGCCGGAAGTGGTGTACAGGGACGCTGTTCGGCGGCAGATACATCCTTACAGCTGGCCACTGTATCGAACACAGCAACGGAAAATTCGAATATGGCGTCCATGTCCCCATGAAACGAACGGATGATTTCAGCTACATTGAGCCTAAAGAGTTGGCGAAGTTTCTCTACATTCGCACCAATTATCAAGTAGATTCTCGGGGCATTAATCGCAAGGATCAGCATACAATACGAATAGGGAGATTACTGGAATCAAGCTTCAGGTCAGCATCCGGATTAGACTACGCAATTCTTTCGGTTCACGATGATGACTTGGGCAAAATCAATGTTGGTTCTGCCTCCATCAGCACATCGAACGTATCAAAGGGCGATATCATTGCCGTCATCCAACACCCTCTGGGCGGAAAGAAAAAGATCAATGCCAACTCGGTTACCAGAACGGACGGCAAAACTATCTGGTACGACAATATCGACACTCAGCTAGGATCTTCCGGAGCAGCCATCCGCAACGAAAAAGGTGACATAGTCGGCGTTCACACAGATGCCGGATGCGAGATAGATGAAGATGGTAATTTCGGAAATAGCATCAGCGCGATAGTTAAGGAATCCAAATTTCTATCTAACTTCGTTGCGGGAGATGATGAGTTATGAATCGGGGCATTTCTTTTTCTTGCAGCTGCTTTTTGGCTGTTTGTGTCAGTTTTGGACCTTCTCAGGCTGAGCAAGTTAACGAAAATGATGAGGTTCTGACTCTTGTCAAAGGCATTCCATGGATAAACGAAGTCCATTTCGAGGCCCTCGAAAAGCTTTTTTTTCCGATCAGAGTGCCTCCCATTGAAACAGACAGAAGCATCGATGCGATAATCACAGAGTATTGCGGAATTGCAGTAAAATCTGATGTTCGCTCCTACATGCGAAAGCGCATTGTACAACTTAACAATTTTCTCCCAGAAACAGCTCTGGTGAACTCAGGCAGAAGAATTTCCATTCCATTTTGCGCGCCTGTATATCGGAAATTTGAGGTCACAGTACAAAAGGGGGACACGATTTCTGGCCTTCTTGATAAGCACTACGGACTATCCGGCGAAGACTCGCAAAAGGAATTCTATTTGGAAAACGCCGACGGTGTTTGCGCGGGTTATAGAGATGCCGTTAGTTGCAGCCGATTTTTGCCAATCGGCCGCACCGTGACTATCCCATATAAAAGTGGTGAGGCTTCTGGAGTATTGAGGCCAAATATATCTAAGGTAAAATACGAACAAGTGTACGACCTTGCAAAAGGAAACGTCGAAGGGGTAAGCATTGCTAGCAATGACAACCTATCAATAGTTCAATATAGTTTGCACGAAAACGATTCCTCTGCTTGTAATAACAATATTTCCGGAGAATTGTGGCCTCTCCCGATTAGGGAAATTAGCAAATCTTACACATACGCTAATCATTTGGCGGGGCTCAGTGCAACTAATGGAACTATCCTTGTCATAGATACGGGGCCAAGCTTCGGTGTGTTTGATAAAAACTTGTTTTGGAAAAATCCGGGTGAAGCCAATCACTTAGACAAGGATGAAAATGGCTACAGGGGAGATGTGAGCGGAATTGGTCGTGGCGACATTCGGGGGATTTGGGGGGGGGATTTTTGGGCGATCCCACCAGACATTATCAACAAACAGAGACACCATGGAACTCGCGTTGCCTCAGCCGCACTGGGTGGCACAATCCTTCACAAAAATGCCACTCTCGATGAAAGCAAATTTCCTCGTATTCGGCTTGGGTTTGGCAGAATAAGCACAGTTTCAACTCAAAATAGTCTAATGCTGCATAGAGACGCCATTAAAGAAATTGTAAAGTGGCAGAAAAAATTTGGATTCCATGTAGCCAATGTAAGTTTCGGTCAATTTGGACAAGGGAGTCTGGAAGTCGAAACGGATGATTACCGGCCTGCGATGGACAATAAAGAAACATTATTTGTGGCTGCGGCTGGAAACGAAGAACTGGACCTAGACAAGGCTACAGATCTGTCTAGAGAACTGGTGTACCCTGCAATTCTCGGCGGCAACTCGGACAAACCATTCATAACGGTTGGCGCGCACGATCAACACGGAATGCGCCTTAAGGGAACAGCTTTCGGAAGCAAAGTGGATTTACTTGCGCCCGGGTGCGCGGTGCTCACAGACATTCCGTCTGACCAAATCAGGTCGCCGGATCAAATCATGTCTGCTGGCACTTCATTTGCTGCCCCACTCGTGAGCTATGCCGCCGCATCTCTGAAGTCCGTCGGTTTGGCGGGGCGTGCACTCACTTTACGAAACAGGTTGATCATTTCAACCGATTTCAAGCCAGGGATCGAGGCCGCCAAGGCGTCGTGGTCGTCCGGACTGCTCAATGTTTCCAAATCTCTTCTATTCAAAAAGGATTTGCTTGAGGTGAATACGGAGGATGGCAGTTTCTATGTGGCGGGTGATTTTGTTCACGAGAACCCTCTTCAAGGATTTTGCGCCAGCCCAACCGATAATGCCAAATATCAGGATGATATCATTAAGAAGGCATCCTTTTATTCTGATGAGTCGGGAAAAAAAATGGCCCGATATATTTGGGGAGTCTCGGGAAACCGTTTAGATTCTGGCCTTTGTGAACAATCTTCTGACTATTCAATAATTTTTGACGTAGATATTATTATCCCAAGGGACACAAACAAAAACAAAAATGCTGCACTAAAAATCGATGAAACCGCAATCCAAGCAGGAACGAAAATAGAAATTGACATAAAATACATAATGGATGCGATACCTCGCTCCGATTTATAATAAATAAAGCATATATATATTCAATATTTTGGAACGTTTATCAAAATAGTATTTTATAAATTTCATATTTTATTGTACGAGCTCATCATCCTATCCCAAACCATACCCTGACACGCGGACTATTCCATCTTATTTTGGATGGTATGATAAAGAAGCTGACGCCCAAGACCATCGATGCACTGCCGCCCGCTACCGGCAAGCGTTATGAGGTACACGACGCCTTGCTGCCCGGCCTGCACCTGCGTGTGTCAGCCACAGGTGGAAAGGTGTTTGGCGTATCCCGTCGCGTTCAGGGGCGCATGAAGCGTATTCGCATTGGCAACTATCCCATCGTATCGCTGGCTGATGCGCGTGAGAAAGCGAGAGACATCCTGCGCGATATCGAGCTTGGACAATACGAACAGACTTCCCCTTCTGTGGCTGATTGTGCCCCTCGCCTGACACTTGGCGAAGTCGTGCCGCAATTCATCGAGCTCTACGCCAAGCCTCGCAACAAGGACTGGCGCGGCACCGAGCGCGTGCTGCAAAAGTTCGCGCCTCTGTTCCCTCGCCCAATCGATCAGATCAAACGCGCTGACGTTGTGCGCGTACTCGACACGATCATTGCCGGTGGCGCGCCGACGCGGGCGAACCGGGCGTTGGCTGCGATCAAAAAGCTCATGAACTGGTGCATTGATCGCGCAATGATCGAAACATCGCCTGTGGCTGCTCTCAGACCGCCCACGAAGGAAGTTGCGCGTGATCGTGTGCTCGGTGATGAGGAAATGATCGCCTGCTGGCATGCTGGCGCGTCTGAGGGCTTTCCATTTGCGCACTTTGTGCAATTGCTAATCCTCACGGGTCAACGCCGCGGCGAAGTCGCAGGCATGCGCTGGTCCGAGCTTGACCTCGACAAAGGCATTTGGACACTTCCTGCCAAGCGCGCCAAGAATGCCACATCGCACATTGTACCGTTGGCGCCGTTGGCGATCTTGATCCTGAAATCAGTGCCAAGGTTTCTCGATAGTGATCTCGTTTTCACGACAACAGGCACCTCGCCCATCTCTGGGTTTGGCCGATTGAAGGAACGCCTCGATATCGCCGTTGGCCTTGATGCCGAGGACTGGCGCTTTCATGATCTGCGCCGCACGATGGCAACCAACATGGCGATGATGCGTATTCAGCCGCATATCATAGAAGCCGTCCTCAACCACAAAACGGGTATAGTCTCAGGCGTCGCTGCAACCTATAATCGACACGCGTATATGGACGAAAAACGCGAGGCGCTGGAGCTATGGGCGAAAAAGGTCGCGGACCTCGATAGTCCGGCGGATGCAGGCATTGGCAGAAATCAAAAAGAAGATATTCGTTTCGCCGGTCGAGGCATTTCAAACCGTGGGGCGGGAGAGCTTCGGCTCTGACTGGAATGACGGATGCACCCACGACGAGGACTCCGAACTCCGCCGCGTTGCCCTCAACAACCTTCGCCTAGCTCTTCAAAGTGGCACCGTTCAGGCGATCTGGTACGGTGATAGATCTGAGAACGTTCTGACGCCAATAGAGGCTGCCGGCGAGTATTTCCGGATCGACCTCGAAAGCGATTGCATCAACCTGTCATTCTTTGCTGGAGAGCCAATCCGCGCGGCGATCCACGCAGAAGACCTAAAAGCGTTCATTCGCAACAACGGTGAAGTACCACCCGTCGCAACCGTCGGCGCGAAGACGGCATGCCGTAAATGGATCGTCGCACGGATCACCAACGAGGAACGCGTCAAACCAAAGGAGTTCCTCTGGGCTGAGGCACGGCGACAATTCACTCGCCTATCTCGGCGTGCATTCGAAGACGCACGCAAAGAGGCCATCTCGGAAACGGGCCGGACGGACATCGGGAAAGGCGGTCGTCCCTCGACCAAACCATCGTCGCGTGAAACCTAATCACCGCGCGAACAGGTTATTGATAGCTATTTCGGACTGACCTGAACCGCCACAGTCCTCCTCGTCACCGGCACAAAAGCCAAATCGAGGAGACCACAATGACATCTGACATCAACACCGAACGCATACTGTTAAACCGAAGCGATCTCAGACGCTTGGGCATTTCTGTCTCAAATTCTTCTCTCTTGAGATGGGAACATGCTGGCCGCTTTCCGCGCCGTATTCGTATGGCAGGAACCAGCATCGCCTGGCTCAAGTCCGAGGTCGAAGCATGGCTGAGTGAGCGCGCCACCGAGCGCGCCAATCACCACTACGCCGACCCCTATTAATCGAGGGGCGTCACAGCTTCTCACCTCCCATAAAAAGGAAATTTGTAATGGAATACGCCATCAAGGGACGCACCCGTCCAAAATTCGAACCAAACGAAACCAAGGTAAAAGCCGAAGGATATGGCTGGAGAAAGTCGATCCACAGCGCTTGGATGCATGCCTTGCCTTACGAGCATATTGAACAGGAAGATTGGCCCATTGAAGCGTCGATGTTCCTTGAAAAACTCGCGAGCGGAGACAAACACGCCAGCCTCAAGATATGCGCAGCCTCACCGCAGGGCGAGATCATTCATACGAAGTTCGTCAACCCCTACGAACACGAAAAGATCGAGGACATGTTGGCGGACTTCGCCAACGCAGGTCACAACCTACTTTTCGATCCCGTGATCTGGAGGAATGGCAAGCGCCTGAGAAAGTCGCGTGTGGGCTTCGGTACCGTAACCAACGGTCACCCGTTCGACTTCTTCCCGGAGCCCAGCATTTATTGGGCCGTTGGAGTTAAGGCGTTCCAGTTCCTTTTGCCATTGCATGAGCCAATGAAACTGGGAGAAGTGAGTCAAACAGCGCAGCCAGCCGATCTCGATTTCTATTGGTCTCAAAAGCCAAAAAGAAATGACCTGATGATTATCCCAGGGTCACTTATTCATAACCCCTTCCAGCCTCCTTTCACGGCAGAAGTGCTCTTCGACGCGTTCTCTGTAACAGACATCGACAACAGCGATGATCTTTGGAGCAAATACTGAACGATGATTGAGGGGCCTGAGCGCCCCTCTTTTTCCCCAAGAAACTCGGAGACTAGCGATGTCGAACATTGTTCGTATCGACGGGGACCTTTTGTCTTCGTCAAAATCAAAAACAGCGTGCGCATGGATCAAAGCGGGCGCAAAGGTGGTCGCCCTTCATGGCATCAACGAAAAGGATCAGTGCACTTGTGGAATTAGGAACTGCAAGTCACCGGGTAAGCACCCAATTGCGGCTGAGTTCCCGAACGGCCAACACAGCGCAACGCGCTCGAAGGTCAAAATCGCACGCGTCCTCAAAGCATACCCAAATGTCAATCTTGGTGTGGTGCTGCCGGAAAACATCATTGTGCTCGACGTTGATGGACCAGAGGGTCAGGAAACTTTTGATCGGCTCAACCTGCCGAAGACTGCCACAGTTCAAACTGGCAGGGGTACACATCACTACTTTCGGTCACGTCAGGCATTGCCAACAAAAAGACAGCGCCTTGTCGGTATCGACATCAAGGATAGCACGAGCGGCTATCTTGTCGTTCCGCCGAGCAGGCACCACTCTGGCAAGCAATACCGATCAAAGCGCGGCAGCACGCCAAAGATAGCCGTCTTACCGCTTGGCTTCATCAACGGGTTGAAGCCCGAACGATCAAAAACCGTGAGCTTTGACCAATCGAGCATGGTTTCCAAGGGTGGCCGGAATAACACGTTGGCCAGCTACGCAGGATATTTCAGGTACAAGGGATTGAGCGACACTGCGATTGAGAGGGTCCTCGGCGCACTCAACCATTCGATATGCCGGCCGCCACTGGATGACGACGAAGTCGCCAATATTGCGCAGAGCATTGGCAACTATGATGCTGGCTTTCAAAATGCCTTCGGCAGTCTGGCTGATGTTGAGGAAGAAGATGTTCAATTCCTCGCGCACCCCTATATCGTGAAGGGTGCAACTACGGTTCTCGACGGGAACATGGGGCAGGGCAAGTCGACGTTCACTGCTGCACTTGCAGCTGCCGTCACAACAGGCAAACCGCCGCCATTTCTCGAAACCATCGAACAGGGCAGCGTATTGTTCCTCTCGGCGGAGGATGACCCAGCACGGGTACTCAAACCAAGATTGGTTGAAAACGGCGCGGATATTTCGAAGGTTCGTTATCAGGATCAGGTGTTTTCGCTTGATGCCAATGGCATGATGATGTTGCGCCAAGAGATTGAAGCACACATGCCTGCCCTAGTCGTGATCGATCCGATCATTGCCTACATGGATGCTGGCGTTGATGGAAACAAAGCCAATGACACGATGCGTTTCATGGTCGAGTTGGACCTCATCGCCAGAGAATATGATGTTTCAATCCTGATCGTAAGGCACCTGCGCAAAGCCAAGGCGGACAATGCCATGCATCAGGGCATTGGTTCGATTGCCATCTCAGCAAGGGTTCGTTCGGGCCTCATCTTGGGTATCCATCCAGAAGATCCCACCAAACGTGCGATTGCACATTCAAAGGCCAACTATTCTGAAAAAGGCCTGACCATCGTGTTCGAGCTCGAGAGCGGCGAGAAGGGGCGACCACCAATAGTGAACTGGCTAGGCGTTGATCCGGACATCACGGAGGACGACTTGCTCATGAAGCCGCCGGGCGCGATCGGTCGGCCAAGCGAAGAGCGAGACTTTGCTAAGGACTTTTTGCGTGAAGTATTGTCCAAGGGGCCAATTGAGAAAAACAAACTCGACCGAATGGCGTCAACACGCTCGATCACGCCTGAGACCATGAGACGCGCTGCTGATGATATGAATATCGTCAAAGAGCGCGGTGGCGAGGGGCGATCGGTCTGGTCACTGCCATGATCTTGCACAGCATTCTAGAAACGCGCCCGTCACTTTTTGGCGGGCGTTTTCATATCCACTTGTTCAAAACTCACTCATGTACATGCATTGTGAACAAGTGGGTTTTCGGCGCTACTACAAAAACGACCAATGCGAAGATCACGAATGCAGTCTCTCAAAAATATGTACATACGATCAATTTGAACAACCACAAAGCGGCTACAGAGCCAAAACCTCGGCAGTCCATATGCCCAGCTATCAGCGCCCGGGCAGGTCGCTCATAAAAAAACGCCCTCCCCCATACCCCCTTGTGGCCAACATCGTGAGGGGAATGGGCGTAGAGCCGCGCTCAAGTCTGCCGGCCCAATTCACCAGCCTGTTTACTCTAGGACCCGGTACTTGGACACGCGTCCTATGACCTGGTTCGTGTTGGCATTCTGCTGCCAGAATTCGAAGAAATTAGTGTCTGCCGACAATTGCTCTAGCACCATCACAGCATCGGTGTTTTCTTCATCGTATGGCGCAGCTAGCCCCTCTAGCGTCGACGCTTCGCCCAACACGGAGTAATTGAACATCATGATCTTCTCAGGCACCGGGAGAAGTCTCTTTCTACGAACGCGCAAGTGAGTGGCCGGCTCGACAGGCACGCGATAGATTTCTGGACCGACAATCTCGTAATACGCTGGCTGCCCTTTTGCCATCGGGTGGAAAAACATGTGCGGCGGAGCCAAGTGCTTAGTCTCAACCGACACTGGAATTGCGTGAGTTCGACCGCGGGTGTTTTCTCGGTAGACGTCCATCCCTACGATCTTTTCGATGGGATAGTCCGAAGTGGTTTGAAAGTGGAGTTTGCCGGCCTCAGACATAGCAATACGGGCAAGATCCGAGTCGTCACTAATGTGGCTGAGGCTGGTTAGGTAGACATGCGCAACGTTCTCGAGCTTGCGAGTTCCTTGCAGGTTCCAAGGACCTGACCAGATTTCTCCAGAGTGGAGAATTCCATTGAACCCCTTTTCATCCGTGTGATGAAAGAGTTCGACGACAAAATCACCGTCATGATTTCGCCTTGCATGACCCGCAGCCAACCGATCTAGTGGCAATGATGCAGTCAGAGTACACTCATAGAGCTGAGCGCCATCAGGGTACACAAACAATCGATCCTTTGCCTCGATCCGTACCATGACACGGCCTGCGTTGGTCCCGCGAGGAGAGGCCACGTCGATACTGAAGTCTGCAACGTGCAGGCCATCTTGCAAGAACGCTAGAGAAGGAGGTCCGAAAAAGGAAGGCTGGAGAAAACTGTCTGACTTGCCACCAAGAAAGACCTGACCGGGCACTAAAACGCTACCGAACCGGGAGTGCCCTAGCCAGACTTTGATGAATGCACGTCGGCTTACCCCACTGATCAGGTCAGTGGCCGGTGAATAGCGCAATGAAGGAAAAGCTGTTCCGTACATCAACACCCCTTTTCTGTCGACACGCTGATCATTAGTCAGTCTGTCGAGTTACAGTTCAGCACCAAATCCCCAATCCAATCAACACCTCCAATCCCCCTCTCACCTGTGGCTGGTCTTGCTGGGTAACAGATGGGTGCCAAATCTGGGTTTTGGGTGCGGTCAGCCCGCGAATGCAACGGCAACATGTCGACGGCCACATTTGACCCAGGAGGCGCGTTTCAGTCATCGCAGGCATTCACCCTCGGGAAATCACGCCATCGGCGCTGCTGGCTCATTGTAACGCTGCCGCGTGCGCGAATGTCTGCGTAGAGCGCCGGTTAGTTGCAGGTGTAGCTCATCGTTCCGTCTGCCCATGCGTAAGTATCGGCTGACGGTCCACTTGTTCAATGTAGGTATCAACTGGAGTGAGGGCGACGAAGTCTGCATTCTCTCCCTCAGCCGTTTGCCGTCGATGGCGTGTTAGCAGGTGAATGATGCCAAGTACGAATGCAGGCGGCGTGAGAATGATCACCGTCTTGATGTAGTCGGACGACGATTGAAACGTGTCGAGAAAATCGGCGAGAAAATTATAGTCGTCCATCGCGATCACCTTGGGTAGAGAACGCATCGTATCCGATAATGGGATAATTCCAAAATCGGATTATCCATCGCGCACTGACCATTGGATGCCCTGCGCGTGACCACATCAACTCACACCGAAGAATACCAGGCGCTCAGGGCCATCCTGCGTAAAGCGAGGCATAATGCCGGCGTAACACAGCAACAGCTTGCCGAGAGACTGGGAAAGCCACAATCCTATGTGGCGAAGGTCGAAGGTGGGGAGCGGCGCATTGATGTGATCGAGTTCATCGCCTTCGTGCGGGCTATCGGCGGCGATCCAGCGGCAGTGTTCACATCCGTGTCGAAGGCAGTCGAATGATCTGGGATTTCCCCTGACAAGCCCTTTGTGGTCATCTTATTGGATAGATCGTCCAACAATAAGGAGACGATCATGTCCGACATCATCACCCTCAAGCAGCTCTGCGCGGAACTGAAGATTGACCCGCGTGAAGCTCGTGAACGCCTGCGTGCTGCTGCCCGCGACCCGAAGAAGCACCCCGAAATCGCCAAGATACACAACCCGCGTGCCCCGTGGAACTGGATCAAAGGATCAGCTGGTGAAAAGGAGGCACGCCGCGCCTTGCAACCAACGAAGCCGGTATAGACTGCCACCACGCAGACAGTAAGATAGAGAGGGGCGCTGATCGCGCCCCATTTCTTGGTTGGCACTGGCGTTCGAGCCGCTTAGCACATATCGTTCCGCGTGAAGCAGCGCAAGAGCGCAACCAGCCAGAAAGGCGCCGAACGAGAAATCGAGTTTATGGGCGAGAGTACATTTCAAAAATACCAAGAGCATCTCGATACGGTCAAATGTGGGTTAGTGTCTCTAAAAGCCGCAGGGGCAGATGGGTTTGAAGGGCTGCTTCGAATTGTATTGACCAATTTGACAGGCATTCCGTTTCGTCTTGCCGCAAGTGGCTTGCAAGGAGGAATGGATGGCGACGCCGCAATGCCGAGCGATCCCGTTTGCTTTGAGGCCAAGCGATACTCAGGCGATATTCACAGAAATGAGGTTCTGACCAAAATCGCGGACTTGTCTCGCAAGAGCAACGCCGCTGATCGTTTGTGGGTTCTCGGCGCGACAACTGAGATCAACACGCAGCTCGCACAGGCAGTAAAAGAAGACGGTGATAAGCACGCAATTTCCACGCTTGTTCTGGATTGGACTGCCTCCCCATTGCCCCTTTTCGCTGTCGCTGTGGTTGCTGGAGGGGATGCGGTCACGCGCTTCATCATTGAGAACTATCATGAGAAAACCGAGCAGAAAAAACTGAGCGAAGCGGACCTAACAACTGCGTTCTCGTCCATCTCGGGTCATCCGGAGTTCGAAGGTCTCCTGCAGCGCATTAAATCCAACCTCAATATCTCGAAACTGTCATTAAAGCGCGCAATTGATCAGAATGCCGCGTGGCGAGAGCAAACCTTTGGCTCCACACGTCACGCTAGGGAGAGGCTCGGACAAGGGCTTGCTGTTCTGCACGACAAAACCTTTCCGCCAATGCGCACTGATTTACGCAAAAGCATCTCAGATGAACTTGAAGCGGGTAAAGAAGTAGTTCTACTAGGGGATGAGGGGCATGGGAAGTCATGGCTTTCCGCACAGTTGTGTTCCGACGATGCAGGCTTGGCGTTATTCATCAGCGCGGAGCAGCTTGACGGTGTGTCTGTTCACGACCTTGATGATTTCTTCGTTGATCTTCTAATCAAACAAACTGGCGAAGTAGCCGATGATATTCTCAAGCTCCGGTGGAAGCACCGACTTGAGGCATGGAGAACCACGCCGCCTGTAGCGTCTTTTATGGTCGTCATCGATGGCCTAAACCAGCGGCAAAACCTCCGTTGGGACCGAATAATTAACGGCATCCAATCACGGTTGGCAGAAATCAGAGGTAGGATGGTCGTGACCGTCAGGCCGCACTTCTGGCAGAAGGCGATCGCCCACGGTTTGGCTTTCAAGCCGAAAACCTTCGAGGTTCCTGAATGGTCGCCTGCAGAGCGCGATGAGCTTTTGAAGCACTATGGGATCGCTCTTGACTGGCTCGACCAACAGACCCTGCTAACACTCAAAAACCCGCGATTGCTCGCCGTAGCGGTCGCAACTCTCCCGCATCAGGAAGCCATTGCATGGAAAGGGTTGACCACAGACAGGTTGTTGATGGAGCACCTACGTGCGTCACAACTTGAGAACTACGAAGACGAGACCTTTGCGCAGCTTACAAACCGTCTTAGTGGCCACGCAACAAAGGTTCTTAAGCGGGTGCAAGAGTCATCGAACGAACCGCCCCAAAACTTTCAAGCCGACTCCGCAGCAGTGATCGAGACCAGGTTTTTTCGGCCACTCGCGGGGCCAGGGGACCTGTATGAGCTGCGTGACGAGGGTTTGACCCTCGCTCTGGGTTTCACGCTCGTCGACCAGCTGTGGCAAACTCATTCGGCCAAGCGCGATTTGGACAGCCGGATAACTCAGCTTATCGAGCCGATCAATGCGATGGATCGAACCGCTGATGTTCTCTTTGCGTCTTTACTGATATGCGCTTTGGACGATATCCGCTTCGATCCCACGATATTTTCGGTTTTGCTGGATGCTTTCGCAAACCTCCAAAATGTAAGTGACCAACGCTTCGAAGAATTCGTCGAGATTATCAAACATAAGCCGGACGCACTTTTCGATACTCTCAAGTTGCTTTGCCTCGAAAGAGGTCGGCGGATCAATCACGACTGGTTTGTTCACGCCGCATTTATGGTCGCGGCGACCAATTCGGGTTGGTCCGCAGCAGAGGTTGCCATCCATCACTGGCTTCACTGCTACAACAAGGACCCCATTGAGCAAGCCAAGCGCTATCACAAACAGACTGACTCAGACTACGCAGAACAAGTTGAGAAAAAGAAGGCTGAGATTGATGGAGAATTAGCAAACCTCTCCCCGTTCGAAAGGCAGCTTCTAGAGCAGATGACCGAAGTGTCGACTGAACCTGACGAGTTGATTTCGTTGGCTCTGAGGCTTCTGGCAGGTCATTCCCTTGTCCCATTCGCAAATAGCTTTGTGGCGATGGGCATGGCGTTCGCACTGGATCGAAACACCTATAAAGCGCGAAAAGAGTTCCCGCAGCTTACCACTTTCAATCGCATAGATCGCACCTCGACTAGGGACGCCTTCCTCATGGCGATTGACCCCCTGCGCACGAAAGACACATCGAAAGGTGGGCGGTGGACCGTTGTCCGAATGCTTTACGCGACGGGGGACGAAGGCGACGCTGCCGAAGCCGCCGTGCTGGCTGAAGAGTTACGAAAGGATTGGTATCGCTTCGAATCGCCATCGCCAAGCGAATGGCGCGAGGTCAAAGTGGCAAATCCAGACGCCATACGACCGTCAGACATGGATCAAGGCTTGCAGCAGTTTACTAATCTCGAAGTTGACAAGATGAGACTGTCTATGGGCGTCAGTATCGAAGACCATAATTTTGGAGATTTTCTACATGTTGCCGCCCGGTTTGAGCCCGAAGCCGCTGTTGAAAAAACTCGCAGCATACTTGCAGGCCTGCTCACAAGAACTGGCTTTCCTTTACGACAGGTCATTTTGAACTCTGAGGATCACCTTCCATTGGTCGATACTGAATTAGCCATAAGCCTAATCAAGAGGATGGAAGAGAGCGACGCGTTTGATACATTGCCGGAGCAAGATCAATCGATATGCCAGATGTTCACCTTCTACTACGCCGCCGGGCAGATTTCGGCAGGCGAACAGCTCAGGTGCATGACAGGTAAGGAGGTTGGATCAAACTATCTTCTTTCGGTCATCCCCAGCCTTAAACCCCAACCGACAGAAGAGATAGAAGCCGCAATTCGAGACGCTCTCCAAAGAAACGATGAAGATGCAGCGTATGGTGCCCTTGCGGCGGCGCTCTACGGCCAAACACAGATTACAGGTGAACTCGAAGAACTGGTGTTGGCCTGTTCTCGTGGGGCGTCTTCTAAGCTGCGCGCTGTTGCTTACGAATTGGCGACTTACAATGATCTGGATAGTGTTCGACAAGCGCATATGCGCAGCAACTGGAATGCGGCCTCAGTGGATGAAAAGACGTATGAGGGCTGGTTCGGTTCGATGTTGTTAGTTGAGGCATGCACGCACGGCGAAGTACCTGTCGATGGCCTCCTGAAGCGTATTAGCCCAAAGACATGGTTTGCGGCAGCTGACAGGCTCGGAAAAGGATTTACTTCGCCATTGGTGGATTGTTTTGCGCAGCGACTTCGCGGAGCGGCTGCAGATGCATGTGTAATTCACCTGCCGCCCGCAGATCTGAAACTTTCAAAATCTGAATCTGCTCCGTTTCCCTTCCTATCCATTGAAGAAACGGACCGAGACAGCGAGCGTTTTCCCAAGCAACGGAGCCTGAAGGAGGTTCTGAGAACCGATGATGATTTCGATGAAAAGCAGAACAAACTCCATACAGTAGCGAAGGCGTTTTTCGAGGAAATAAAAGAGTCAGATGCACGACTGTTGGTTCAGAGCATCACCATCGACGACCTTCGGCGTCTTATTTTTGAAGTGCCAACGCTGCTAGTTGAACTTGTTGAAATATTGGATCAGGCAGAAAGCGCACAGTTTGTTTGGCTCAAGAACCTGGGCTTCGCAGTGGCGAACCTTATATCGGGGCAGGCTCCTGAACAGGCTGTAGCTCTGCTAAATCGAGCGTCATCATCGCAAGGCTTCGTAACGTTGGACTTGGGAGACGACCTGACGCTTGAACACCAAGCGATTTGGGGGGCTGCAGCGTCTGAACCGATGGAAGACTTGTGGCGTCAAAGGCTGTTAGGTTCGGAAAATGACGCGAGCCTCGCGCGCGAAGTTCTCGCAGCCGAGCGCTTCGGTGCCGACGACTTCATCAAATCGATGGTTCACAAACTGGCGCGTAGCGAGGATAGTTTGGACCGAGCATACGCTATCTCGATTGCTGGTTACTCAATCCAATCTGATGAGTTTGCCAATATTATCAGTCCAGACGTCGGCAACAAAGGTGTGTCTGGCCAAGCCGCCAATCATGCTTGGTCAGAATTTGAGAATGCCAAATGGGCACTCGATTGGGTTGAGAGAATGTGGAACGCTGAGACGCCTGAAGAGTTCTGGCAGTTCTTGATGATTGCAAAGACTTCAATGGATGCGCGCGTGGGCTATAAAACGCCTGAAAACAATCGCTGGGCACTCTACGCCCCTGTGTTTCGAAAGGCGAGAAAATCGGCGATCAAGGATCGAAACAAGGAGCGGAAGAAGAGGCTTATTGGACAAGAAACGCCTGAGCCGGTCTTCATAACCTCCGCGCAGTAGGATCCAAAGAATGATACCCCAGGCAATACATGCTCATAGGCCGCGACCCGAAGAAGCACCCCGAAATCGCCAAGATACACAACCCGCGTGCCCCGTGGAACTGGATTAAAGGATCAGCTGGTGAAAAGGAGGCACGTGCCGTAGTGCAAGCTTAATCCACAGAGGCTCGGCCACGCGTTGAGCCTCTTCCAACTGTCCGCCTGTCAGTAATAGCGCTCGATTATTCACCAGATATCTACAACGTGGACATCTCTGAGAGGGTGCTTGAGTTCATCCTTGCGGCTAGTAGGCAATTCAGCTTGGATTGCGTCAAGTTGACTACCACCGCAATATTCGACCTTTGAACCTCTCAGTTTCAAGAGATCACTACCAAGGCAGGTCAACTAGATGGCAAAAAACGCCCACAAGCTCACCACCGCCATGGCAATCCGTTATCTTGATGCAGCGAGAGTAGTTTGGAAAAACTCGCCAAACGCAACTGCATTTTGGGAGCCGCTAAATCACCTCTTTTCCATGTCGGCGGAGTTGACAATCAAGGCTTTTCTCGAACACGAAGGCGTATCGGAAAAGGAGCTGAAAAGAGCCAGCATTCGGCACTCCCTAAATGCGCTGCTGCTACTGGCGGTGACCCATGGACTACGGATTACTCGCGATGTCGCTAATGCGATCATGGAGATGGATGAAGCTCATTCCTCGCATACCTATCGGTACATTCCGCGCCCCGCGGAAGGGGAGTCACTTACTGTGTACTCCGCGCACCCGGCAGTCGCGTTCACGGCCCTCCAAGAGCTGCTCGACCAGTGTGCCACGGATACACACGAAATACGGGCGCGCAGCAATTTCCCAGAAGAATGGCCCCCTGCGTCGCTACCGGTGCATCCAATCACCATTCACGAGTTAGAAGAGTGGATAGAAGAGAAGAAGAGGCTTCGTGCATGGGCCGAAGGGTCAAAGAGCCGTGGAGTGTGAGGTTGGCTCAAGACTGGCCCCTCAATCATGGCCGACATCATAACTTACAAGCCTCGCGCCCCGTGGAGCTGGGTTAAGGGATCGGTTGGGGAAAAGGAGGCAAGAGCTATTCTCAATTCCATCGCCGAAAAGTGACCAAGAAATGTATGCTTGTTCCAAAGGCCATTGGATACGGAGGGGTATCCAGGTGCACTTTTTTAATCGTACAACCTTGATACGGAAACTAGGGCGAAAAATGTGTAATCTCCCTCGGACGATTCCAGTGACATTGGGACAGAAATGGCGCACGAAACATACCTCGAACTCAACCGTCATTTCTATGTTGTACCGAGGGAGTTCAAATACTCTGAGGATATTTCGGATCGGTTAGCATGGGGAATCTCTGCTCCCTTACGATGGTCGGATCTTGAGAAAGAGTACCGTGTCGTCGTGTTGGCCGAAGCTGGCGCTGGAAAGACGATTGAGATTCAGCAAGCCACTAAGCGCATCAAGGGATTGAATAAGCAAGCATTCTTCATTCGCTTAGAGTATCTCATTGATAATATCGAAGATGCGTTTGATACCAATGATACTGGCACCTTTGACGAGTTTGAGGCGTGGCTCTCTTCAGAAGAAGAGGCTTGGATATTCCTAGATTCAGTTGACGAGTCTCGGCTAGGCGACCCAAGAGATTTTGAGAAAGCAATCCGCAAAATTTCGAGGAAATTGGGATCAGCGGGCCAGCGGGCTCACATTTATGTAACGAGCCGTATTTCCGAATGGAGACCACAATCCGATCTAGCGATAATCAATTCTCAACTTCCGTATAGAACGCCCAACAAAGAAAAACCGAACGAAGAATCACATCACGGCCTCAGCTTTGAAGAGGATCTGATCAAATCGGTTGATCTAGAGGGCATGAATGACTCAGACAACTCAGAAACGGGTGCAAAAATCATTGCACTTGCTCCGCTCGATTCTCATCAGATTAGGGCATTTGTCGAGCAATCAGATGTACCTGATACAGATCGTTTTTTCCACGAAATTGAACGACAGGACGTCACCGGATACCTTTCGCGCCCGCAAGACTTGGCCGAACTGATTGATTTTTGGAAAGATAACCAGCGCATCGGAAGCCGATATGAGCTTTTGCGTACGGACGTAGAAAAAAAGCTAAAAGAAGACGATCCCAATCGCAGTGTTATGAAACCTCTAAACCTTGGAAAAACACTAGAAGGTGCACGCCGAATTGCTGCCGCTGTTACATTTCAGAAGCTATCGCGGATAAAGGTTCCTGATCGGCACAATGAAGCAGAGGGCGTCGATGCCGCCACCGTCTTGGATGATTGGCAGCCCACCGAAATTTCCGCTTTGCTTGAGAGACCGATATTTGATCAAGCGATCTATGGAACTGTTCGATTTCACCATCGATCTCTCCGCGAATTCTTAACTGCTGATTGGTTGTTGGAGTTAGTACGCGAAGGGAAATCCCGTCGTGAGATTGAGGGCGTTCTATTTCGGATTCAATACGGGTTGGAAGTGGTCATACCAACAGCGCGCCCATTACTTCCGTGGCTTGCACTCACTGATCAACCAATTCGCGACAGGCTGCTTAGAATTGCTCCCGAAATCCTATTTGAGGGTGGGGATCCTTCAAGACTTCCGAAGGATTTGAGGGTTCAAATCCTCATGGAAATATGTACACGCATAGACACCGAAGAGGCATATCGCTCTGCATTGGACTATGGCGCCATTCGGCGTTTTGCGACTCCTGATCTCGATGACGTAGTCCTAAGCCTTCTTGAAAAATATCGAGGAACACAGGAGCTTCATACGCTTTTGCTTGGGTTGGTTTGGCATGCGCGATTGCCTTCCTGCCGAGACATCGCTGCTAAAATCGCAGGAGACCCAAAGGCCAATAAATACAGCCGCGTTGCAGCCATTCGAGCGCTATCCGCAGTGGGAACCGATCAGCAGATTGCCTCACTCATTGAAAGTTTCGCCAGAGAAATTCCAGTCGCAAGTCGCCGCGTTATCAGTGAACTCATCGATTCATTCGCACCAGTGCATCTGGAAATAAAGACTCTTATCGAGCTTCTATCCAAGATCCCCGATCCTCAAGAGCATGGGTATTCAGGTATTGAACAACGCCTATTGGAATTGGTTGCGCGTCTTGATGAAAATCACCTTTTAGGTCTTTTGGGAGGCCTCCGCCACCTGTTTAATAATCCACCTTTTGTTGAACGGCGACAATTGGAGCTCTCTCAAAAGTACTCGTGGCTGTTGAACTTTGCAGTCAAAGCGGCGGAACGACTTGTGTCACTCAAAAGCCAATTTGCGCTCAACGAAGATTGCCTCGCAATTATTTCATTCAGCTCTTTGGCCGGAAACTGGCTAAACAATTCTCGGACTGAAACGGAACTGCGCGAACTGGTCCCAACATGGACGGAGCTAAATCGAGCCTTGTTTTGGTATGACGTGGCCGATGCTCGCCGATTGCTCGATAAGAAGAAGGGTGAGGCGCTCACTGATTGGTGGCAAGTACGGATATTCCGCGACTACTGGCGTTTCGAAGATCCTGATTTTGAATATGTTGCCACCCAAATTGTCGAGCAACCCATGTTCGATGACAAGATGATCGCATTGACTCTGGCCTTCCAAATTTACAAGGAGAACGGCCGTATTCGAAGACGTCGTGAACAACTGCAAGAGCTGGTATCAGGCAATAACCGTCTAAGTGAAAGGCTCTCCGAGCTTCTACACCCCCAAAAAATGTCAGAAACAGAAGCTAAATGGAAAGCTCAAGAGGCTGGATACAAGAAACGCCAGCGAGAAAGGGAGGGAAAGAAACACGAAAGATATGTCGGTTGGAAGGACTGGTTACTGAAAAACACAAAGGTCTTGCGTGACATTAGCATCGCTCCGGAAGGTAAAGTATGGACGGCACAAGATTATCTTCTTCAGCGAATGCGTAAATTTGCCCCTGAACGAAATCGTTGGACATATAGTAATTGGAGAGACCTAGAAAGTGACTACGGTGCCGATGTGGCAGCCGCATTTCGCGACGGATTAGTATCTTACTGGCGTGCTTACAAACCGAAGCTTCGCTCAGAAGGAATCGAAAAGCCAAATAGTGTGCCGCACGCGGTTGTCTTGGGACTCTGCGGTCTGGAGATAGAATCGGAAGAAACGAAAGATTGGCCAAAGGGGCTTTCAGACGAAGAAGCCAAGCTAGCCATAAGGTATGCGTTGTGGGAAATGAATGGCTTTCCCAAATGGCTGCGCAAGCTCAACGCAAATTTTCCAAATGTCGTCTGTGATATTTTCATCAGGGAAATTTCATGGGAATGTCAGGAACTAGAAGGCGAGTCTGAGCCACATTATCTACTTTCGGACCTGACTTGGCACGGTGATAATCTGGATAACAACGTCGCGCCCAAGCTCTTGAAGCTTCTGGAGGCGAATTTTCCAAAACATATAGGTACCCTTGAAAAATGCCTGACCGTCCTGCTGCGGAACGAATGCATTGAAGATTCATCGCTATCTGCCCTGGCTCAACTCCAACTCAAAAAAGAACTTCCCAATGATCAAAAGGCGATCTGGTGCGCAGTATTTGTTTCCGTCGATCCTGCTATGGGAATTGATGTGCTACGGAAAGCATTGAGCCAAATTTCAAATGAGCCCAATAGACAGGAGTTCTGCATGCAGTTTGCCGTACACCTTTTAGGTGACAGAAGGCAGAGCATGGGAGCAAGGGAAAATTATAAATCAGTCGAACACTTGAAAGATTTGTTCTTCATACTTCATAAACACATTCGTTTAGAAGACGATATAGATCGTTCAGGGAAGGGAGTATATTCACCTGGACTTCGAGACGGCGCGCAAAATGCGCGTAATACAGTATTCAACATCCTAAAAGAGATTCCTGGCAAAGAAACTTACCTTGCCCTGCGAGAGATTGCTGATAAATATCCAGACAAGGGTTCGCGAGCTTGGATGAACAGACATGCCGTGGATCGAGCCGTCTTGGATGCCGACCTTCCTGAATGGTCGCCAGAAGATATTCGCGACTTTGCGCGTGACGCGGAAACCAAACCGAGCACGCATCGCCAACTTTTCGACCTCGCAGTTTCAAGGCTTTACGACCTAAAGAACGATTTAGAGAATGGTGATACCAGCGTTGCGAACTTGCTGAAAAAGGCGGATGGTGAAACAGAACTACGCAACTATATTGGTGGCTGGCTGAGAGACCGAGCAAAAGAAAAGTACAGCATACCGCAGGAAGATGAACTTGCAGATGCGAAGCGGCCTGACTTGCGTTTCTTAGGCCATGAATTTGATGGCCCTGTCCCAACGGAATTCAAAATTGCAGATAGGTGGACTGGGTCCGCTTTATTAGAACGGCTCGAGAACCAGCTATGCAATGATTATTTGCGTGATGTGCGTTCACGCATGGGAATATTTTTGCTCATGCATGATGGAACTAAACAACATTGGGAACACCCAGACACAAAAATTCGAATGACGTTTTCAGCACTGCGCCATGCTCTTCAAGAGCAAGCCCGCAACGTCATCGCTGACCGCGCGGATATCGAAGCGGTTGCCGTGATTGGTATCGATCTCACAAAACGTTCAACTCCAAAGCGGAAACAACTAGATAGAGCCTAGCATTTGCATCCACCCCATCGCATTCAAGCCCACGCTTTTGTCACCCAGAATGTCACCCCGGGCGCTCCACGCGCCAGATCACCCGTGATGCGCGGGACCTAACAACCTGCAATATTTAGGAAATTTTGGTAGCGGGAGAGGGACTCGAACCCCCGACACGCGGATTATGATTCCGCTGCTCTAACCAGCTGAGCTACCCCGCCGCCAGCCGCCGATTTTGATCGGGCCGGACGGGCGGCATATAAGGTGGGGCCTGCTCCGGTGTCAAGCGCGCTTCTGGCTTTTCTTGCCTGCTCTTGCGTCTACCGGGCTGCGGCTCTCCAGGAAGACCGGTTTGACGCCTGCTTGCCGGGATCTGCGCGCGGCGCGCTTGCCCTTTTCACTGCGCGCCCCGGTTTCACTTTGAATGAACATATGGCCGTTGCCGCGCAACTGATTCCATTCAAGCGATCCTGTATGAACACGCAAACCACACATGCTTTCACTATTCAGCGAGCTGGAGGCGCAGCAGGACCGCAACAGGCAACAGGTTGGCTTTTTGAAACTGATCCCCGCATGCAAAGACCCCATGACGCACCCCTCCAGGGCAACCAGTCACCCGCCTTGCCTTGCCTTGGCTTGCCATCAGGTTTAATCCCATCGGCCAAAGACCACGACAATAAAAACACAGGATCAGCACCACCCATGGAAAGTGCCCTCCCCCCCAAAATCGCCGTCATCGGATGTGGTTATTGGGGATCAAACCACGCCCGCACCTTTTCCGAACTCGGTGCGCTCTATGCCGTGTCTGACCGCCACCAGGACCGCGCCGGAGCCCTCGCAAACATGCATGGCGTAAAAGCCATGGAGTTCGAGGACGTCCTGGCCGATCCCGCGATTGATGGCGTGGTGCTGGCACTGCCGCCGCAATATCACGCCGATCACGCGATCGCAGCCCTTGAGGCCGGCAAACATGTGCTGGTCGAAAAACCGATTGCGCTGTCTGTCGCCGATGCGCGGCGTGTGGTGGAGGCTGCGGAAAAAACCAACCTGGTCGCCATGACTGGCCATGTGCTGCGCTTCCACCCTGCGTTTGAAGCGCTCGAAGCGATGATCGCCGCCGGAGACTTGGGCGCGGTGCGCTATGTTCATTCCCACCGCGTCGGACTTGGCAAATTCCATGCCGAAAACGATGCATTATGGGATATCGCCCCGCATGATCTGTCACTGATTCTGGCACTCACCGGCGAAAACCCGGTCAATGTTCACGGCGTCGGGTCCGCAATGCTCAACAGGCTGTCGGATTTCGCCCATTTGCATCTGCAATTCCCAAGCGGCATACGCAGCCACGTGTTCACCTCACGGCTCAATCCCTACCGCGAGCGTCGGCTCACTGTGATTGGCTCAAAGGCGATGGCGGTGTTTGATGATGTTGCACCGTGGAACCAGAAGCTTGCCATCTATCATCACAAATTGTGGGAGGATGACAACGGTTGGCAGTCCGAGATGGTCGATCCCGACTACATCGACATTCCCGATGGAATGCCGTTAACCCGCGAATGTGCCCATTTCCTCGATTGCATTCGCACCGGCGCGCTTTCGCGTACGCCGGTGTCCGATGGTCTTGCAGTGATCGAGATCCTGTCAGAAGGCACAGTCCGGCACGACTAGTGGCCTGACCGAAACAGATGATACCCATCTGTTTCGAAAAGTCAGCCCACAAGCTATTGATCTAGTGGTGTGTCGTCGAACGCGTTCTTGTGAACAACGGCGACACGCACCAGTATGCATCACCTGCCGCCTGCGGAGGCCTCAGACGGGGCCGGCCGCAACAATGAGGACAGCATGGCCTCGGCTGCGGCTGAGCGCTCGGAGCGGTCAATGAAGCCACCGCCAAAAACACGCGCCTCATCGCCCGGCGCTGAGTAGAGCACGCATGCCTGTCCCGGCGCCACGCCAGCCTCACCCTCAACAAGTTCGACCGAGATTTCACCATCATCCGCGACACGCAAGATGGCGGGCCGTGGCGGCCGGGTCGAGCGCACCTTGGCGAAACACTCAAGCCCTTCCGGACCAATCTCTGCAAGAGGCATATCGCCGAGCCAGTTCATATCGCGCAAAATCAGGCCTCGTGTGTCCAGCGCTTCACGCGGGCCAACAATGACCCGCCGCGAACGGGCATCAAGATGCACCACATACAGCGGATCACCAGTGGCCACACCGATGCCGCGACGCTGACCAATGGTGTAATGCACAATTCCGGGATGCTCGCCCAGCACCCTGCCATCGATATGGACAATGTCACCTGCCAGTGCTGCATTGGGCTTCAGCTTTGTGATCACATTGGCATAGTTGCCCTGCGGCACAAAACAGATGTCCTGGCTGTCAGCCTTCTGTGCAACCGTCAGCCCCATTTCCTCAGCCAGTTCACGCGTCCGGATCTTCGGCAGTTCACCAAGCGGAAAACGCACATAATCAAGCTGATCCTGCGTCGTGGCGAAAAGGAAGTAGCTCTGATCCCGGTCTGAATCGATGGGACGGTAGAGTGCGCGCCTGCCCGGATCATCCGGCGTCGGATTGCGACGCGAGCGGATGTAATGCCCGGTCGCCAGCGCATCTGCTCCCAGATCGCGCGCAGTGGCCAGAAGATCGGCGAATTTGACCGTCTGGTTGCAGGCCACGCACGGGATAGGCGTTTCGCCGGCAACATAGCTTTCCGCAAACGGATTGATCACCGCTTCGCGGAAACGCTTTTCATAATCAAGAACGTAATGCGGGATCCCCAGCGTTTCACAAACGCGGCGGGCATCATCAATATCCTGACCGGCACAGCAGGAGCCGGCACGGTGCACTGCCGCTCCATGATCATAAAGCTGCAGCGTCACGCCCAGCACATCATAGCCCTCGCGTGCGAGAAGACCCGCAACAACTGAGCTGTCAACGCCGCCAGACATGGCGACCACCACCCGCGTATCCCGCGGGTCCTTATCAAAATCGAGACTGTTCACTGTTTTCCCCGGCATTCAACAGCGTTCAAGGCGCTGATCAAGCGGTTGCAAGAATGTCCATACAGACCTCACCTTTATAGGGTCTGCGGCGTCTCGCAACAAGACGTCGCGAAGCGCCGCTCCAATTCGCCGCAACCCCGGCTCGCAAAGTGTGCCAAATCTTACCAAAACCTTGCCGGGTCCTTAGCCATTTTTTAAACCCCCGTCTGTAGGGTCAATCCAGTAGGTCTTGAGTATGTAAGAGAGTCCAATGACCGATATGGTACGACCCCGTGTCAAATATGTGATCGGCCCCGACGGGAGCCCGTTGACGATCGCAGATTTGCCCCCCGCCAACACCCGTCGATGGGTGATCAGGCGAAAAGCAGAAGTGGTGGCCGCAGTTCGCGGTGGCCTTCTCAGTCTTGAGGAGGCCTGTGACCGCTATACGCTGACAGTTGAGGAATTCCTCTCCTGGCAGTCGTCAATCAGCGACCATGGCCTTGCCGGGCTGCGCACAACGCGCATCCAGCAATACCGGCATTGATCCAGGCTTCATGAAACCTCACAGGTTTCATGAATAGGCAGCCCCATGATCAGACATGAAGCAGCACCAGCCTGGCGGGAGGTCCGCCGCGGCAGGTGCTGCAGCCCGTTGCCGTGACGCATGCGGATTATCGTCTCATCTGAACACGCATTCATGACCGCGATTATCGCGGAATGACGGCTGACTCATGCCCTGGGCGGCTTCCCAATACGGCCCACAAGACCGTGCGCCAGCGCCGCTGTCAGTGCGGAACCTGCGTAAAACCAGAGGCCGGGCTGGGAAAACGCCTGCGCGATTCCACCGGTTTTGGCCGCGACAATTACCAAAGCCACCAAGACCACATCCATCAGTGACCAGCGGCTCAAATGCGGCAACAAGCGCATTGTCAGTCCGGAGTGACGCGCGACCCCGATAGCTTCGGCCGAAATCGCCAACAGCTTGACCACCGGAAACACGACGGAAACAAGCCCCACCACCACAGCCAGAACCGGGTCATCGCCAGTCCAGAGCGTTGCAATCACACCCAAAAGCGACGGCGACCTGTCAAAAAAATACAAGGTTTCAAATCGCATCAGCGGCAACACGATGCCCAGACCGAAAAACAGCGGTGCCAGAACCAGCGCCAGGGCAACCGTCAAACGCATAAAACCACTCCCCAATTCAATCCCTGCCCGCCCGGATCCGATGCACGGCATGTCGAACGCCAGACAGTCCCCAGCCTTCAAATCTGTTTCCGTTTCAAACAGCCATACGCTAGAGCCGTTCATCTTGAAATGGAATCGTTTGAGCGCCGGGATTTCGTGATCTGGCAAGGAGCGTGCGGCGACGCGGTCCAGAGTACGAAAGATCAAGCTCACACGATTGCCTCTCGGCTTGACGCTGCGATCGCTGCCCCCCCAACTGCCTCGCTTGGATGCCTTTTCCACGCCAGCGTCGTTAAAATCCTCGCACGATGCGCGGCATCGCGCTTGCGGTATTTTCCTAGCTGACGCGAAAAATCCATTCCATCAAACGAGTCCATTTCAAGATGAACGGCTCTAGTTTCGCCAAACGGCACGGATCTCCATGTCCGAGTGCAGCCGGGATTGGCAAACAGGAGCGGAATGCAGATCATCGAGGAAAATGGTCCAACCGGCGGACGTTACGTTGCCAACCTTGATGGCGCAGAGGCCGAAATGACTTTTTCGCGTGCGTCGCCTCAGCTGATCATCATCAATCACACCGGAGTCCCCGATAGCCCTCGCGGCAAAGGCGTCGGACAGGCATTGGCGCTTCACGCGGTTGAAGCTGCACGCGCCGGGGGATGGAAAATCATTCCGCTCTGCCCTTTTTCCAAGGCGCAAGCGCAACGGCATCAGGAATGGCGGGATGTTGTCAGCTGACGCAAGCCAAGCTCAGATAGATTAATCTGAAACCCGCGACCTGCATCATTTTAAAACGCTGCAACGTCTTTTGTCCATCTGAACAAAATCAGAGCACGATGACGCATAAAACGCTCAAGTCCAGAAATCGGACCCAGACGCTGTTTTTACAGATTGCTGAACAGATCAGGTCTTCGCCCTTTGTGACCAAAACACTGAAGGCGCGGGCAACCACCCACGCCTGACCCGAAGGCCATTCTCAATGTGTCGTCAGTCTGACGTGAACTCAGACTGCTCGGCTTGACCTGTGTCCGGCATCACGCACTTCAAGTGCGGCTGCCTTGTCGAATTCGGCCTGTGCCTCTTCGAGCGCCAGTTCAGCCGCGTCAAGTTGCACTTTCAATTCACGAATTGAAGTCTGCAAATTGTCGGACCGCTGACGCGCCGCTTTGGCAAATGTTGGATAGGCAAAATGGGAAGGGTCGGTGTTTCCGGCCTTTTTTTCCTCGGCAGTGATCTGGTACTCCAGCTCGGCTGCCATCTTTTCCATTTCTGCCATCATCAGCTGGATCTGCCCAAGCTGACGGGTTTTTTCGTTTACCTGAAATTGCTTCAGGCGAACATGGCTCTCACGCGACTTCATACGCAATACTCCCGTGATGCGAGATCCCGGCTACTGAAACTCGTTAAACTGGCAAACTTGCCAGTCCCGTTAAGCAAATAATGACCGCAGCGTTAACTTTTTACGCGCCACGGTAACCATTCGTTTACGGGCATCATTAATAATACCCCTCATGGTTTAAGGCGGGGTAAACGGAAAACATGATTTTTTCACCCGTCATTCCGGAGTCCTTTGAATCACTTGGGTATGTTTTTTGATGTAACGCTTCAAGAAGCCCACGAGATTTTTTGGAAATGAAATCAGGAGTATGCCAGTGACAATTAACATTCTGATAGTGGTTGCATAACCTGATCAGAATTTGTTAACCATTCCATGGCAGCCTCCAAATCAGGCAACGACTGGATCCGTATCGCGTAAGTGGATCACATTATCTTGCAGCGGCGGAAAAGGGGATTAAAAATGCGGGTTCTACTGATCGAGGATGATAGCGCCACAGCGCAGAGCATCGAATTGATGCTGAAGTCTGAAAGCTTCAACGTGTACACCACGGATCTGGGTGAAGAGGGCGTCGATCTCGGCAAACTATACGACTATGACATCATTCTGCTGGATCTCAATTTGCCGGACATGTCCGGTTATGAGGTTCTGCGCACTCTCAGGCTTTCCAAAGTCAAGACGCCAATCCTTATCTTGTCCGGCATGGCCGGTATCGAGGACAAGGTTCGCGGCCTCGGATTTGGCGCCGATGATTACATGACCAAGCCGTTCCACAAGGACGAGTTGGTGGCGCGCATTCACGCTATCGTGCGGCGCTCCAAGGGCCATGCCCAATCGGTCATCACCACGGGTGACCTGGTTGTCAATCTCGACGCCAAGACAGTCGAAGTTGGATCTCAGCGGGTTCACCTGACCGGCAAGGAATACCAGATGCTGGAGCTTCTTTCGCTCCGCAAGGGAACAACCCTGACCAAGGAAATGTTCCTCAACCATCTCTATGGTGGCATGGATGAACCGGAATTGAAGATTATCGACGTCTTCATCTGCAAGCTGCGCAAGAAACTTGCGACATCCGCCGGCGGCAAGAACTACATCGAGACTGTGTGGGGTCGCGGCTATGTGCTGCGCGAGCCGGAAGAATCCGAAATCCGCGAAAGCGCCTGATTTCGCTCCCTTTGTGGGAGAGCAGAGCCAAAACAAAAACCCGCCAGTCTGGCGGGTTTTTTCTGTTATCCATCGCCTATTTCGGAAATTGCCCGCTACACCCCAAACTCAAGAAGGCAACTGCGACGGCGGTGCTACCCAAACGTCTCTTGAGGAGTGGGCCTGTAGGAAAAAAGATACACCTGATTTGAAATTGCAGCCTATGCGGCGGCAGCGTAAGGCGCGAAAGCTTCCGTCAGGCTGGCACGGTCAAACGGCTTGAGCAGAAAGTCATCCGCACCGGCGCGTTTGCCAGCCATCATCTGCTTGAATTCTTTTTCGATCATCAGATAATAAATCCGAACCTCTTTGCCGCCATCCATCTGGCGCACGGAGGAAATCAGGTCCAGCGCACCTGTCATGCCGGCGTCAACACACAAGACTTCCGGCAACTGCGCATCACACATGATCATCGCTTCGCCAGCGTTCGAGGCTTCGACAACAAGGTAATCGAGCCCGGTCAGAATGCGCTTCGCGACTTTGCAAATCACGGCAGAATCATCGGCGATCATCAAGCGGCGCATGGCGGTTCTCCTTAGGCTTTTTTGCGGCGGATCCTGGATCGGACCCGCCGCCGTTAATAAGAAGAATAGTCCAAGGGAGCGAATATTTCGTAATCAGACAGGCTTAACGGAGCGTTGCCGCCTGATGACAGCGCTTCTCAGGCAGACGCCGTGAGTTGCGCTGTAAACACCACTTCTTCCGCATTTGCCGTGCACGAAAGGGTCATCCCGGCTTCATCAGCCAGAAGTACCGTGTAATAGGGTTGAATGGAATGGGCATCGACAGCCTCATCCAATTCACCTGAATGAATTTCCAGGAACTTTGGCGGCACACGAACCATCCGGCCCCTGCAAACCAGACGAAAGCGCGGATCGGTTTCCGGCGTTTCAACCGTTACATCAATCACACCACCGCGAGGAATGGCGCCGTACGCGACGAGAAACAGATTGAGCAGCAATTTGACCTGGTTCTTGGGAATAATAGCCCGCGGACCAGTCCAGTTCACCTCGGTCTTCTTGTCGGCTGAAACGTAGTCGATCACCGCTTTTTCAGCCTCCCCAGTGTCGATCGAGGCGCCAACCGAGCCGGACGCACCGAAAGCCAACCGGGCAAACTTTAACCGCACAGACGCATTGAGAGCACTGGTGCGAATCAGGTCCATCGCATCGGCATCCGCGCCGCCTTCGTCCAGCAGTTCCAATCCGTTATTGATCGCCCCCACCGGCGAGATGATATCATGGCATACCCGGCTGCATAATAGCGCGGCAAGATCAGGCCCCGCCAAAGTCAAATTGTGGTTTTTCGACATCAAATTCTCCTCATTGCGCCCCACGCGTCGAATCGGCTTGGCAGCAAAATCGCACCAGGCGCGCTCAATCGCAAGTTCCGCGGGGCACAGGCCAGCCTATTGGGCCGTTGCCAAAGTTTCAGATAAACGGTTCCGCCCTAAAGACACCACATTTGGTAAACTGCTTATTAAGATCGCCACGCCACAATGTGATCACTGTTTCCTGCGGTATCTACCGACCAATCAACGGAGTGGACCCTATGATCGCGTCCCGCTTTTGCATAAGTGCTTTTGCCTCATTTTTCTTGTCCTTGCTGCTCATTGCAGGGACACCTTCCGACGCCAACGCACAATCGGCGAATTCATCGCAATACAACACGCAGGAGATCATCGACGCCGGCCATGGCTTTTTCGGATCGACCTCCGGTGGCCTCGCCAAGTTGGTTGAAAAGGCCTTCCAGTCCTATGGACTTCCAAACGGCTATATTCTGGGCCAGGAAGCCTCCGGCGCTTTGATCGGCGGCTTGACCTATGGTGAAGGCCAGCTGTTCACCAAAAACGCCGGCCAGCATGATGTATTCTGGCAAGGCCCGTCACTGGGATGGGATTATGGCGGCAATGGTAACAGAACCATGATGCTGGTTTATAACCTTCCAAGTGTCGAAGGCGTCTATGGCCGTTTTGGCGGCGTATCCGGTTCGGCATTCGCGATTGCCGGTTTGGGAATGACCGTACTCAAGCGCGGTGATGTTCTGGTGGTGCCCATCCGCACCGGCGTCGGAGCACGGCTGGGTGTCAATATCGGTTATCTGAAAATGACACCAACACCGACCTGGAACCCGTTCTAAGCTCAAACCACACCATGAAAAACGAAAAACCGGCCATATCTGGTCGGTTTTTCGTTGAATCCGCACCCTGTTTTTACTGCCGTCCACCACATTCAACGCTTGCCGCTTGCCGATACGGCTTGGTCATGCTTAATACTTTCGCAAGTTTAGCTGGGGACATCTTGGTCCCCGCACGTGATAATGTGGATACATAGTGATCGAGTTTGTCCTGTTATTTGCGCTGGGTTTTCTGGCCGCCGCTCTGGTTGCGCTCATTGTGGCGCCAATCATCCACCGCCGTGTGGTGAGTTTGACAGAGCGCCGCATCCGCGCCAGCGTACCGCTTTCAGCCGCCGAGATACGGGCCGAAAAAGATATGGCAAGAGCAGCTTATGCGGCTGAAAATGCCCGTCTGTCTGTCGACCTCAAACACAATCGGGATCAACTCACCGAAAGTGTCGCCCGGGGGACCAGATTAAGCAACGAGCTTGTTGCCATCCGGGCAGACAAACTCAATGCCGAAAAACTGATAGAAGAGCGTGATACCAGCATTCGTGACCTCCACTCTCAAGTACATGAGCGCGACGCCAATATCACAACACTGACAGGAAATTTCACCGACGCAGCAAGGCTCGCAGAGGTCCGCAAACACGAAATCGCCATACGTGACGACCAGATCAACCGCCTCGGTGCTGAAATCGAAGAGCTTCGCATCGATCTCGTCACCCTTGATACCGAAGCCGAGAATTTCAAATCCCAGATACGGGAACTCCGCACCGAACGCAACGCGTTGCGAGAATCATTGAAAGACGCTGAAGCCGCCAGCCGCGATTTGGAAAACAAACTTAAAACCAGCGACGAGCGCCTGTCTCACAACGAGCAAAAGCTTTCGAAAACCATTACCGCGATCACCGACCGTGAGAATGCTCTCGAGCGGAGAATTGCGGAAGTCGAGCGTTTCAAGAAAAAGAACCGGGAACTGTCTGACGAGCTGCGAGCAGTCAAGAACACGGCCCGGACAGCCGGAATATCGTTCAAGAAGGTTACCAGCACCGGAAACGAACCGACGCAACCGGAGCCACATAAGCCCGAATTGCCGCTGAGCGACGCCATCGACGATAGACTTGCTCCGGCTGCCGCAGCAAACGAAGCAGCCGCAAGCGAGCCATGCCCTGTCAGCGAGGCTCCAACTGATGCCGTTGAATCTGATCAACCAGTTCGGAATCCGCCTGAGCCGCGTCTCAAGAGAAGCCCTCCAGATCAGGCACAAGTCACTGATGACTTTTCCGAGGAGGAAAAAATCGATCGTCTTCGTGCACGCCAGGCCGCACTTATTGAAAGACTGCTGAAAGCTGACAAAAGTACCAATGACGCTGCTTTGCGCCGGGAAATAGCGACAGTGGCTGCAATGATGGTGGAACTGACAGCAACCAGGGACGGCAGCTCTTCACCGGTTTTCAATATTCTCAAAGGCAGCGAGGACACTGCCCAGTCAGGAAACACCGAGCCAAGCCTTGCCGTTCGCTCCCGCGAGCTGCTTGCCAACTATCATTGACCCCGTAGCCGTTGCACCAGCGGCCATCGGAAATGCCGCGATAGATGGAATGCTCAAACGAACCCATTCGAGCGTCCGGTTGCACGTATAAAATCAAAATTCGCGGAGAACGCGTAGGCCGAGTGTGCTTAGCCCCCTGCCCGGCCCATCCGGACAGCAGTGTGCCAAAGCGCGATGCCGCTTGCAGTCGCTACATTCAGACTGTCCATTCCCGGGGCTTGCTCGATCTTGAGCGTCTTGATCCGGTCGATTATCGCTGCCGGCAATCCCTCACCCTCGGTGCCCGCAAGCAGAGCCAGGCGCCGGCCCGGCACATACGAACTCAGCGCCTCGGTTCCGCGCGGCGACAATCCGGCAACCTCAAAACCATGGTCTGTCAGTGTCGTCACGAGATCTGCAATCGAGCCTGCCCGGCAGAACGGAACCCTGAGCGCTGCGCCAACCGAAACACGGATCGCCTTCCGGTAAAGCGGATCACAGCAGGACGCATCGAGCACCACACCATCCGCGCCAAACACCCCTGCATTGCGGAAGATGCCGCCGATATTGTCGTGATTGGAAATGCCGCACGCAGCCACCAAAAGCGCCTGCTCCGGCAATCGCGACAGGAAATCGGAAAACGAAGCCACGGGCACATGCCGCCCGACGGCAAGAATGCCACGATGCATGGCGAAACCAACGGCCGCGTCGAGCACCTCGCGCCCTGCAACATAAATCGGGCAAGCCGGATCGATACGATCAAGAACATCGCCGAGACCGTCAATCCGGTTTTCGAGGATCAGCACTTTCTCGATCACAAAGCGCCTTGCCCCGACATCGTCACCAGCTTCGGCATCCACAAGCGCCTGCAGCACGACACGCCCCTCGGCAATGAACAGATCACCGCGGCCGGCGAGATCCTTGTCGCGCATCGCGGTAAACTCGACGATGCGCGAATCCGACGGATCCTCCACCCTGATGAGCCGCGCCTGGCCTTTCCATTCCATGATCAGCGGTTGATCACGACAATGTCGCTGACGATGCGGCCGACCGAAATGTCGTGAATGATCAGCCGCTTTGAGCCATCCAGAGCGCGTCCGAAAAAGCCGATCCGCGTGCCGTCGAGAGAAATGCTTTCGACCGTAAAGCCGGCTGGAAGTGCCGCGACACCTTCAATCGGCGCATCAGACGGGACACTTGTTGAGGAGCCAGCGACGAGCGCGCCTTTGGCTACGCTGTCATCAGATCGCGTGAATTTATAGACAAGCGCGCCCAGCACGGTCATAAGACCGATGAACATGATGCCGATCGACACGGCCAGCAGCCGTACCATTTTACGCCGGACTTTTTCCATTTCAGGATCAAGCGGCTTTTCGA
>Ga0163216_100744_pt1 | contig 36320 bp, 28 predicted proteins | sample SynspAceP_FD_167610 | JGI IMG/M metagenome (GOLD analysis project Ga0163216, IMG submission 167610) | Saline lake microbial communities from Ace Lake in Antarctica - Synechococcus sp. Ace-P (Illumina Assembly) | ecosystem: Environmental > Aquatic > Non-marine Saline and Alkaline > Saline ...
GACCATTTGGTGCCGGTTATGGCGTTGGCGATTTGCGACAGTGAACGATAGCGCCGATCCTCGAACAGAAAACCCTCATCCATCACCAGCACATGGCAGGTCTTGCCGTGCCAATCCCGGCTGAGGCGGGTTCCAGGCTTTAGGTCGCCATGCGGGCCGATGGAAACTTCCGCGCCGTTGCCCAGTTGCTTCGCCAGCCGGTTAATCTGGCGGCGCGCAGTGGTTGTCAGGCCGCCATACTGATGCTCCTGCAGGCGATAGGCGATACTCCGTGATAACAGGTCGGTGCCAAGCGTGGGGGCAGGTTTTTTATAAAGGCTTTCCCATTCTGAAGTGAGTTGGGCCAGCGACATCGACGATATGGCTTCGAGTCGGTCGGCAATTCCGCTCACGATTGATCACCGATTTTATCAGGGGCGATGTGATAGCAGGTCGCATCGTCGCGGCTTGTCTTGAGAATATTATGGCCTTTTTTTCTCAAACCCGACAGAAAGGCCCGCGCACTATGGGGCTGCCAGCCGGTTGTGCTGCAAATCTCGCCCAATGTCGCTCCAGCCGTGCCAGACATGGCTGTGATGATGGTCGCGGATTTTGTTAGCGGCGGCGGTTGGTTTTGAGCGGGCCTGTTGGACTTGGCGCCGTTGCCCTCGCTATTGGTAAGCGTCAATCGCTTTTGCTCGGTCTTTGGTCCAGCTTTTAAAGTAGGTGGTTTTGTCATCGATCGGTCTCCGTTTCAAACGCTGGCATGATTTCCAGCAGTTGCACGAGACCAAGCCGCCTGATGATAAAATCACCCAGGAGGCGTCCGCGAAACTGTCCCAAACTGTTCCCCACGGCGACAGCGACCATGCTCGAACAAACAAACAAGTCCAGTCAGAAAACTGAGAAACTGAAATGCTGGATGTCGACACATCCTGGAGAGTCAAAACATTTTGGGCCATGGCTAAAAGTAATTAAATCGATCGACCTCGGGTTCGCGCAACACTCGTGCGCTAATCTGTGCGAAAATGGGCGATGCTCGCAAATTTTCGGTTCCGGTCTACCACGCAACCATGTTTCAATCCACGCCCCCGTGAGGGGGCGACCGGTCAGGCGTTCGGCCGCTGCGAGCCCTTCGTTGTTTCAATCCACGCCCCCGTGAGGGGGCGACGTCACGCCGCTCAGACTGGTCCGTAATTATGGCTGTTTCAATCCACGCCCCCGTGAGGGGGCGACTTACATTGTAGCTGTCCGGTTCGTCAAAGACGATGTTTCAATCCACGCCCCCGTGAGGGGGCGACCGCTTGACGTGCAGGCTGGTATTATTGGTGATCTGTTTCAATCCACGCCCCCGTGAGGGGGCGACGCCCTCAATTCTCGGATTGTCGCGCTGCGTTCGTGTTTCAATCCACGCCCCCGTGAGGGGGCGACTATAGCGGCTATTGCCCCACGCCCAGAGCGCAAGGTTTCAATCCACGCCCCCGTGAGGGGGCGACCATAGAAATTCAGCTAGAACATAACCTTTATCGGTTTCAATCCACGCCCCCGTGAGGGGGCGACTCCCGACCAATGACAGACAGCCGTTGTTAGCAACAGTTTCAATCCACGCCCCCGTGAGGGGGCGACGCTCTATTCGATGTATTTGTTTGTGACCGCTCGGGTTTCAATCCACGCCCCCGTGAGGGGGCGACGAGGTGGCAGGGGTGAGACTTCCAATAGCAAAAAGTTTCAATCCACGCCCCCGTGAGGGGGCGACGATATGTGCATACTCTTGCCCGTCCTCGCTGGCAGTTTCAATCCACGCCCCCGTGAGGGGGCGACATCTTAAGGTGCTTTTCTATGCGGTGGTTGCTCTGGTTTCAATCCACGCCCCCGTGAGGGGGCGACGCGCAAAATCATGCTTGGCAGGGGTTTCGGTCTTGTTTCAATCCACGCCCCCGTGAGGGGGCGACCTGCCAGAACCGGGCTGCTGACTGCCAGCGAGATGTTTCAATCCACGCCCCCGTGAGGGGGCGACTGGGCAAGCGTCCGTCAATCCAGACCTATGACGCGTTTCAATCCACGCCCCCGTGAGGGGGCGACGTCGGCTATTTCCGAATCACAGAAACTGAACGACGTTTCAATCCACGCCCCCGTGAGGGGGCGACATTCCCCAACCCAGATACAAATGTCGGTTTCGCGGTTTCAATCCACGCCCCCGTGAGGGGGCGACGAGGTGGCAGGGGTGAGACTTCCAATAGCAAAAAGTTTCAATCCACGCCCCCGTGAGGGGGCGACGATATGTGCATACTCTTGCCCGTCCTCGCTGGCAGTTTCAATCCACGCCCCCGTGAGGGGGCGACATCTTAAGGTGCTTTTCTATGCGGTGGTTGCTCTGGTTTCAATCCACGCCCCCGTGAGGGGGCGACGCGCAAAATCATGCTTGGCAGGGGTTTCGGTCTTGTTTCAATCCACGCCCCCGTGAGGGGGCGACCTGCCAGAACCGGGCTGCTGACTGCCAGCGAGATGTTTCAATCCACGCCCCCGTGAGGGGGCGACTGGGCAAGCGTCCGTCAATCCAGACCTATGACGCGTTTCAATCCACGCCCCCGTGAGGGGGCGACGTCGGCTATTTCCGAATCACAGAAACTGAACGACGTTTCAATCCACGCCCCCGTGAGGGGGCGACATTCCCCAACCCAGATACAAATGTCGGTTTCGCGGTTTCAATCCACGCCCCCGTGAGGGGGCGACCTTTTCCCCATATTCGAGTAACCAGTAAAAGCCGGTTTCAATCCACGCCCCCGTGAGGGGGCGACTCCCGGCGAGCCTTGATCTTCTTGCAACGGATATGTTTCAATCCACGCCCCCGTGAGGGGGCGACCGGGCGCGTCAACCGGCATCATCGACTATTCGCGGTTTCAATCCACGCCCCCGTGAGGGGGCGACAGGGCAATGTTTCGGATCGCCAACGCTACCCAGTGTTTCAATCCACGCCCCCGTGAGGGGGCGACCTGCCTGTCCTGCAAGCTGCGCCGCCAGACTTGCCGTTTCAATCCACGCCCCCGTGAGGGGGCGACGTTCGCCCGTATCGCTAACAACATAAAGCAGCGGTTTCAATCCACGCCCCCGTGAGGGGGCGACCGGAAATGCGGTTTGTTTATGACGCGGACAATCGTTTCAATCCACGCCCCCGTGAGGGGGCGACGGGCAAGGCGCAGCAACGGGCGCTGATCCAGTGGTTTCAATCCACGCCCCCGTGAGGGGGCGACTTAATTTGATAGGGAGTGACTAGTTATGGCCGATGTTTCAATCCACGCCCCCGTGAGGGGGCGACCTGGTTCGCGCGGCCGGTGATCTGCTTTGGACCGTTTCAATCCACGCCCCCGTGAGGGGGCGACCGGGCCTCTTTTTTATGCACTCCGCCGGGCGCGGTTTCAATCCACGCCCCCGTGAGGGGGCGACGGTGACGCGCGCGATGTAGCGCGGGTATTGGACGTTTCAATCCACGCCCCCGTGAGGGGGCGACTTAAGACAGCTGCTGATGGCCTGACATCGGTGATGTTTCAATCCACGCCCCCGTGAGGGGGCGACTCGGCGGCGAGATTCATCGCGTTGGGGACGGCATGTTTCAATCCACGCCCCCGTGAGGGGGCGACTTTTGGGGAATGGGGAATTGCAGAATGGGCTCATAGTTTCAATCCACGCCCCCGTGAGGGGGCGACGCTGGCGTCCGTTCGTCAATGCCGAATAGCTGTTGTTTCAATCCACGCCCCCGTGAGGGGGCGACTCCTTAGGGTGTAACACAATGAGAAAGAACGGGAAAGATGGCACTTTGTGCGAACGTACCACCGAACGTGGTCGATTCTAGTCTGATCCGATGTCAATTCAAAAACCTTTCGTTCAATTCCAATACTCTATCCCGCTTGCGAACCTCCCGGAGGAATGGCGTCCGCTTGGGGTTCGCGCATCAAAAAATAAGGGGGCCTGCCAGATCAAGCGCGGCCTTTGCACCGACATGCTCGATCCTTCGACGGCCATCCGTGCCGAGCCGGTAGAATCGCAACGAATCGCAGTCCGTGTCAATCTCGCCGATCAACCGCGCACGAAGGGCTGTCCATTGTGCAGGATCAACTTCACACTCAAACACCGAATATTGCACCCGCTGACCAAAGTCGAGACAGGCGCGCGCCACCCGTCGCAATCGCCTCCGTCCGGCGGTATCTTCGGTTCGAACATCATAAGTTACCAGTACCAGTATGTCTTCACTTCCAGATAAAGCCCGGATAGCCATCCATGTCACCGCGCAAATGGCGGGCGAGCATCTGTGCTTGCACATGGGGCACAAGGCCTAGTGGCATTTCCTCACCCACAAAGGGATGTCGCAGCGTTTGGCGTTTACGTTCAGAATAGGCTGTTAGCACAGTTTTACGCCCAGCTTCAGTCAACAATAGCGCGCCCGTCTCAGTTTCCTCAAAATCCAAAACGGCAAGCTGACGCCGATTTATAAGACTGAGCGCAAGGCGATCAGCAAGAACAGGCCGTAATTCCTCCATCAAATCAAGCGAAAGGCTCATCCGTCCAGGCCGATCCGCGTGAAGAAATCCGATGGCGGGATCGAGGCCTACGCCTTCCAGCGCGCCGCGACAATCATGGCCGAGCATAGCATAAAGGAAGGAGAGTAGCGCATTGGCCCGATCAAGCGGCGGTCGGCGCGAACGGCCATTGAAACGGAACTTGGGATCCTCATGACGAATCATCCCGTCAAACACACCGAAATAGAGTGCCGCACCTTCTCCTTCGCAGCCGCGCAATATATCCATATCTGCCGCCGCAAGCGCACGTCGGGCAACGTGCGTGAGGCGCTTTTCGGCATCGGCAAGCGCTTCTACATCGTCGTAATCACGCAAGGCCCGGCGCAACACCGTTCGTTGATTGGCCAGCTTGGCAGTGACGATACCTTTAGCAATGACGAGGCTTTTTGTGGCATCATCAGCCGTGCGATGTTGGGTGCGACGTAGCAAGACATTGCCGGTGCGCGGTCCTTCGACACGCGCCAGAAAGCGGCCATGCTCGGTAAGGAAGGATATGGTCACACCCGCCTCAGCACAGGCATTCATCAACCATGGTGAAACCGACGCCCGCCCCATACAGACCAGCCCGCCGATAACGTGGATGGGCGCGCGGCCACGCTCCTGCTTGTCCACCTCCACCACGATATTCGCGCCGTCCTTGCGGCAATAAGCACCTTCGGATGTGACATAAATCGTGTTGAGATGGCGGCGCATCGGCGTTCAACTTTCAATCATCTGGGCGAGCCAATTGGCGACGGGCGGCGGATTGGTCATGCGTTTGGGGCGGCAAAGATCGGCCATTGAGCAAGCCCCGCATGCCTTGGCTGACCAGATCGGTGGCGGCGTGCGTGCGGCGCGCACCATCGCACGGGCGTTATGGGCAACTTGCGCCGTCAACGCGCGCAGTTCGGTGTCAAATACCACTGGGTGCCGTCGCCGGACAGCGCCATAAAACAGCGCACCTTTGGCTATGCTGACATCAAACATCTCCTCCAGGCACAGAGCCTGCGCGCACAACTGCACCTCATCGGCGCGGTGCGTCTTGGGCCGCCCACGCTTATATTCGACGGGCAGAAAGTCATTGCCGCGCTTTTCGACCACATCGGCAACACCGGCGATGCCAAGCGCGAATGAACGAAGCTGAACCGCGCGCAAGGTCTGCACCCCCGCCCGCCGCTCAGGACGCCCGCTATCGGCCTTTTCATGGAGGATGCGGCCTTCGGCAGTCGCTGCGTTTTCCGCCCACAGCCGCTCGACATGGATCAGTGCGCACTGGCGCGGGCAAAAGAGATAATGCTGCAATGCCGAGATTGGCAGCAACGCCTCTTCGGCCTCGGCGTCAGGAGGGAGCGCGGGGCGCATGTTTACAGATCAAGGATTTCGATGCCGGGGGGCAGGTTGTCCTTATCGACGACGATCTCATAATCTGTGAATGCGCGGGCGGGCGGGTAGTTATGCGTACGCTGATCGCCGACGGGATATGCCTCACCATTACAAACGCGATTGCATGTTACCCGATCAAACAGTGTATGTGCTGGGGCGTTGCCAAGGCGGCAATCATGCTTGAAAACAACCAAACGTCGCTTTGCCATTTCCCCGCGTGCGGCGGAACGATCATGATCAAACATGTTACCCAACGCCTCCCAGAGCAGAGCCAGATCATGATCCGAAAAACCCGTGCCTTTCGTCCCTTGCGCGAGCGGGGCTGAGATAAAGCCGTGGGCGCGATAAAGGCCGTATGGCACAATATGCTTGCGGCCCATTGTGCGAATATCGCCTTTCTCTTCGGCGTCCTTTTCTGTTGTTGCGGCCATGCGGGTGATTGAAATTTCGAGCGGTGAGATAGGCTCCACCGAACGGGCAAAGGTGAATTGCACCGGCCCACGTACCTGCCCGCAATTTACGCCCGTGCTCATCACAGCACCAAAGGTGCGGACATCAAAGAAATTGGCACACATCCAAGCGGTCAGTTCGCGTGCCTTGGATTCATCCTTGGGGAGCTTCTTCAACTCCTCTGCCTTAGTCACTTCGGGCAGGACGGCATCCCAAGCCTTTTTGTGTTGCAGGTTGAGGATTGCGCGTTCGCCAACATAAATTTCATGGCCAGCCTCCTCTCCCTTGGCGAGCGCGACATAGTTCCGCACCTTCCGCTTCAGGCAAACGTCGGACACCAGACCGCAATTGGTTTCGGGATCAACGCGCGGCATATTTCCCGCATCGGGATCACCATTGGGATTTCCGTTGGCGACGTCGAAATAGAAGACGAAATCATAGCGGTTTGCGATTGGATTGGTCATTATGCGGGCTCCCCGTTGGATACGATTGTTGTGTCGGTTGATTTGGTGAAGCGTTCGGCGCGCTGGTGATAATAGCCAATGGCAAAGCGCGCCTGATCTTCCATTTGGAGCGAGCGAGGCAGGCCGACATCAACCCCGGCAATGATCGCCTCCAGACGTTTTTCATGGCCACCCGCTTTGCCGTTCTTCCGCAAGGTGGAAAGATGATTCATCGCATTGCGGATCAGCACCGGAAAGGTGCGCGCAGGTGCGGACGAGGCGGATCCATAGAACCGATCCCGGATCGTGGCATTCAGCCCCGGCAGGGCATGTTGCTGGATCGCCTCTAGTTCGGCAAACCAGCGGCCAAGCCGGTATGCGGTGTTCGTTTCATTTTCGTCGAGTGCCACGGGCACCTCCTCTGGTTCAAATCCCAATCGATGATCTCGGGCAAGAATGCCCCGCAATATAACCGCGCGCATCGCGGTAACTTCACCCTTTTCGGCGCGTATACGCACCAGCACGGCGGACATCAGGCTGCGCGGATAGCGGGTGCCATTCAAGATCGCGCGCATCAGTTCACCGCCAAGCGATGGCGGAATATTTTCGGTCTTGTGCTGCGCCGCCGTTTCGATAAGCACATGCCATGCCGATGGTGGCCAATATTTGGGTGGCGGATCAATTGCCATATCCTGCCAATGGTGTCGGAGCGCGCTTTCCAGCGCGCCGAAGCTGGTGTCATGCCAGAAGCGCACAGATAGTCGGGCGGCATTGGGGGCAAGGCCGAGGATGTAGAAGCGAGTGTTTTCGTTGATCACAGGGTTGAGTGCAGCAACGGGTTGTCCCTTGGCGACAGCCTCAAGCTGCTTGCGAATTTCTGCGGCTTCCGCTTCATCCTTAGGAGGTTCAAAGAAATGGTTGGCCCATATATCCGCGGCGTCTGCCGCCGCTGTGCCCGCGCTGGCATCTGCCCAGAACACGGTGGACGTATCACCAATCTGGACGCGGTTCTGGCTGTCGCGATCAAGTAAACGGTTGAGCGCCGCGCCGTATCGGGCCGTCGCTGCTTCAGACACGGGGGCATTCGCACCCTGGTCCTTGCCATACGAAGTGAAGGCATTGAGGTTAAATGAAACCAGGCTCGCGCCCGAACTTTGCGCACCCCACACACCTTTGATCGAAGGGTGCAACCGTGCCGCCTTGCCGCGCTCTCCCGTAACAAGGCACAAATCTGTGCCGCCTTCGCCACCATCCGCAGTTTTTGCTATCAAAGCGCGGGCAGCATGGCGATCATGGAGATATTGTCGCTGGAGATTGTCGAGTTGAAAAACGAAATTGGCATCCTTCATCTCCTCGCGGAAATGCGAGAGCGTCTCAAATTGCTCAGACCTCCATTTTTTGAGAAAGCGCTGGAGTGCCAACAGCCCTTCATCCTCGGTATCGGCGAGCAATTTTGCATGAGCTTCTTTGAAGGCGGCATGTTCCTGCGCGGTGCGTTTGCCTTCGCCCGCCGTCACGCCCAGCACATAGGCGCTCTTGTCCCATAGCCGATTGGGAAAAATGCCCACCGTGCGTTTTGCTCCCGCTGGCACGGCCATCTGCTTCGCCATCGGTTTCTTGCCTGTCGTGTCACGAATGTCATTCACGCCGACCACATCGCCATCAGGTGACAATATAATCGCGTAGCTGACTTTCTCAGCAGAATAGCCCCGCGGAGCGACATCCCCCATCCGGCTATAATAGCTGTTGAGCGCCTGTAGGATCGTCATGAGACCACATCCCCGCTGCTGAGAGAAGGCACCTGCATCACGCCGTCCACCACCGCCGCGCGGAAGAAATAGGGGGTATGGTCGTTGGCATGGTCCAGATCGTGCAGCATCCAGCCGAGATCACGGTTGCGTTGGTTTTCGGGCAGATTGCTTCGCGGGAGCGCGCCGTCAACCAGCGCAAATTGCGCGGCTAATTCTCGTGTTCCCAGATAGGGCCGATGGAAGCATTGCCCGTTAGCCGCGCGCCGGTTGAACATGCTTAGATGCTTAGCCGCACTGTCCTCCGCGCCCGCCTTTTCCGTCATCTCAAAATGCGCTTCGATTACATAGGCCGGATTGACGAGAATGGTGGCGGCACGTTGCTGGCGATCCTCATCCACCGCCAGCCCGAGCCCGTTGGTATCGCCCCGTTTCATTGCGGATTTAACCAAACCTGCCGGGATCTTCGATCCCACTTCATTACGACGGATGGAAGTGAAACGAATAGGATTCAACACTTGGATCGCATCAACCACCCACAGGATCGCGGGCTTCCAGTGAATAGCCTCCAGCACCCCCCGCGCGGCAGAGGGCGTCATCACATCGTAGGAGACGCGCTCCACTTTCATCTCAGGCCTTGTGAAACAGGCATGATCGCCCCAGACATGTAGCTTAACGCCGAATGACATTTATTTGTCCTCTTGTGTGCCGCTATATAAGATTGTTTTCAATAGATCTGAAAGTATTATCTTCCCAATTCAAACCGGATTTAGATGAATACAGATCATTGTTCTCGAGAATGACAAATTGATCGTCATATTTTTCGGGTTCCACGATTCGTGCTGCACCCGATGAGATAAGTGCAGTTCGCTTGTCACGGGGAACTGGAACCGAATAAAGTGCAAGCTTGCGCGCAATTGCGCCGGGGCGTTTTACATATTTCAGGGATTCAACCAGATCATCAACAACCTTGCTGTCATAACGGATAATTACTGGCAGCATCACGTCGTCTATGAATCTGAAAGCCGTCGCAATTTCAGCAAATGGAAAGGCGAATTTTCCTGCGCCAATCCGAATATTGTTCATGATTGAATAATGCGCGTTGTTCAGCCGCGCAGCATCCAGCTCCTTATCGCCCTTCATCCAGTATAGCTGTTTGAAATAGGCGCGTATCGCCTCAAGACCAATGGGGTCGTCCCCGTAGTGGCGCAGCGCATCTCGGCTAGCATCGATCAATTGCTGCAATGCGGGCGGCGATTTCCGGCCTTCCACATCAAAGGGCCGGAACACATTGACGACACCCTCAACTAGCTTTCCCTCGCGGTTGCACCGCCCTGCCGCCTGTGCGATGCTGTCGAGCCCGGCCTCGGCGCGCCACACGGTTGGGAAATCGACATCCACGCCCGCCTCGATGAGCGACGTTGCTATCAGGCGCACGGGCTTCCCATCCTTTAAATCCTGCCTAATCTCCTTCAATGCTGCTCGGCGGTGAAGCGGGCACATCAGTGTCGTAAGATGCCGTGCGCCGGGCACGTCGCTGATTTGGCCGAACAAGTCGCGCGCATAAGTGCGGTTGTTGACAATGCACAACACCTGATCTTCGACGCGGAGCTGCGCGGCAAGTGTAGTATCATCGATCGGCTCCTCCACCACATTCACCCGCACCCGTTTGAGGCGGGTATAAAGATGCTGCGGGTTAGGCGAGAGTTCACGAACATTCTCCAGCCCGTTCTTGAAATCATCGCTCTTGCTGAGCGCGGGCTGGGTGGCGGTGCAGAGCACGACGCTGGAACCGTAGCTCGTCGCTAGCGTTTCCACCGCCGCCAAGCACGGCATCAGCAGGTTGAGCGGGATCGTCTGCGCTTCATCGAGAATGATGACACTCTTGGCGAGGTTGTGGAGCTTTCGACATGCCGATGTGCGGGCGGCGAACAGGCTTTCAAAGAATTGGACCGACGTGGTGACGATAATACGCACATCCCAATTCTCGGCATCGTGGCGGAGCTTTTTCAGGCCTTCGCGGCCTTCATCATCATCAATACTGTGCGGATCCCACTCGACCGCGCTGTGATGTTCGAGCACATCTTCGTCGCCGACCGCGCCGCGAAACACGTCCGCCGTCTGTTCGATTATTGAGGTGTAGGGGATGACATAGACTATCCGGTCCAGCCCGTGCGCGATGGCATGATCAAGCGCGAAGGCAAGGCTTGTCAACGTCTTGCCGCCGCCCGTTGGCACGGTGAGAGAAAATAGGCCGGGGGTTAGGCTGCCCTGCGCCCTGACATGACTGAGGATATGACCGCGCAGTTTGTTAACTTCGGTGTCGGTGTTGGCCTTGCCGTTCAGTTCCGCATCCAATTTGCTTCGCAACGTCTCCAAACTATTCGTCATACCCCGCCTGGGGGTTTCATCCGGTTCCCCAGCTTTTCTGACAGCCTCGGCGTAAAATTGCTCCGTTGCCAGAAAATCGGCGTCAACCAATGCAGAAAACAGCATTCTGATAAAGAAAGCGCGATCAAAGCCTTCGTGTTGACTTTTGATCTTCAACGGATCGGGAATGGCGAGCGCGTTTCTTCCGGATAGGGCGCCCGCGTGAATCTCCCAACCGGTGTAAACCTCAACCGACTTCTTCAGCCTATGGGCAAGCGTCCCGGGATTATGTTCAATCCCATAATCTGCCAAGCCGGAATGGTGGCCCGCGATGCAGTATGCCAGCATTCGCCCAAGGTGATCACCGTAAAGCGCCACCGCTTCCTTTGCTCCAGCAGTCGCATGATCTGGACCCTTGGTTGCACCATTCCCTCGGATATAATCCTGAAACGCCACAGACATCTTGCCAATATCATGCAGCAGTCCAGCAATTTTGCCGAGCTCATCGGCTCCAAATGGCATAGCAAACTTGGATGCCAGTTGACCGACCAAAGCCAAATGGTCCGCAAGCGGCTCCCATTCCAGCTCAGTTTTGGTTTCAAGCGAGTGGGCAAAAATTTGTCTGATGAAAAATCTCGGGATGATTACAGAATATCGATATTCGTAGCTAACACTACTTTGACAGAAATGTTATTTTTATAATTCCCAATAGGCGAAAATTTTGATTCATAGTGAGCCAGGTATTATGGAGTCTGGCGATGACAGAGGATTGGCGGAAAGATCTGGAAACGTGCCGCTCGCCATCGACCAGCACCGGATTGGCAATCGATGTCATTTTTATATGTGTCGAACGATTGTTGAATTTGCAAATCGGTCACGAAGTAGCCTTGCCGGCAGAATTGTTTGATCTCCACAAATACCGATGAATTCCAAATAAGTTTATAAAAAACAGCACAATATTCTGGATCGCAAGAGGATTGTTGCCGTCAATTATGGATGCAGAAATCCATAGAACGGAAGATAAGGAAAAAATGACAAAACCGATACCGCTAACCTTACTGCCAGCGTTCCACGCAACCAGGATGGCCGCGACCATGCCTGTCCCACTGGCCATCCACTGCAAAATATGTAACCCGTCCATTGAGGGTGCGCCTTTTTCTATTTGGTATGAAACCAATGCGCTGACCTGATGGTTATGCCGCATGATTGCAGCCGTGCCGACCCCATCGGCGGACAGCAAAATGATCGATGCCCGCCAGACATGCTTTTGGGCAGCTTTGCGATCCCTGACCACGCGCTCAAGGCGGCGACGGTCAGACGGCGAAACTTCAAATATGATCCCGGTGCGCATAACCCGGAATCGCACGGCGAAGCTGGAAAGGGAATCCCAAAAAGGACTCTTCTGTTAGGCGTTATCCACTCTCATGTTCGCCAGTTCAAGACCTGAGCGCGCAAAATAGTTTCCTGCCTGGTTTGGCAGAAATCGATCGGTCGGGTCTGTAGTTGGGCAGAGTAGGAGGCACGACTTCAAAACGACGGTTGATCATGCTCTGATACGCGGGTTGGATACCGCCGGACCTGATGCGTCGCGGAGCTGCCTCTGTCTAGAAACCAGCGTCGGACGTGGTCCGGCTGTTAGTGGAAACGAGGGTTCTCCTACCGTAGTCGTGCCCCCACCTTTGCCCAAGTGCAGATAAAGGTGAAGCTGTCTCAATCTCCTTGTTTGTTAAATTGCAGTGAGCTTCTTCACGCCGTGGGCGTGCAGACTTCGTGCGCGATCGCCCAGACAAACCCGGCCAGTTGGCGAGCGATCGCGGTAGTGACTATCGTGATCGGCTTGCCGGCACGGCTGAGCTTGCGATATTGGAAGCAGAGCCGTTCCTGTGTCCTGAAAAAGTAATGTCGGTTTGGCGCGACGGCGATAAGCAAGGGAAAACGGAACAGGTCCAAGCCCTCAGCCCTTGTTACAAATGCGCGTTCTTTCCAAGACGCGTTAGTGCCCATTCGCGCTTGCCAATGCGGCGCTTGTCCATCGGGGCGAACCAATCTTTGTGCGGCGCATGAGCGCATGCTTTTCCTCCTTGTATGTTATACATTGGTTTGGCCCCGAAAGTTTCTTCGAAGTGCCGGAGCATTTGAGCCTCCGTGGCGACGACCAAGTCTTTTGATTCGCAATCGAGGATCCACAAGTCAAATTTAGCTCCCTGGATTGTCTGAACCATTGGCAATAACTTGTTGTTGATATGTTCCTTAAGCCGCACGTGGGCAAACCCTTCGCCCATATAGATCACGGGTGAGTGACCCAGCGCATAAGCTATGGTAAACGGGCTGCTAATTGTCAGCGTGTATGCTGCATAGGTGACTTTACATAATTCCGGCCCATCGACGCGTTCACGCCAATCAGCAGAAAGCTGCTGCCACGGCGTCTGCGATGATCGGTTAAGACTTGCCTGATTCGGGTCCCAATTCGTAAGTACGCGCCAGTCCATCATTCTCTCCAATTTACGTCTACCTAGGATATTATGACAAAGCGGGTTTCCAATCGCTTACATCTCCGCAATTGCGTCAGCTGACTGGCCCGTCAATCGGGACATGAAGTCGGAAAAAACCGCTTGAGGCAGAGCTCGGAGAATTGCCGCGAGACATTCGATGAGCCAGTCTTCATAATTGTTCTTCCTCTCGCGCTCACGGTAGGAATAGAGGACCGAGAATGGGTCGCTCATTGGTTGACATCTTCGCAGGAGTAGAGCGGATGGAGAGCCGGATAGAGGTGGTCTGGCAAAACTGCACAGCGGGATAAGTGGATTTTCTGTCTAACGTCGGCCAGAGTAGCCGCATGACAGGAGCGTATTTTGAGGACAGGCGTGCAGGCCGCCGCGACAAGTCTGATTGAGGCCGACAAAGCCGAAGAAGCCCGTGCGGTTGTTGAGAAATTTCACGGGGCATTGGCACAAATGAAGGTTCTTGACCCAGCCTGCGGCATGGGCAATTTTCTATATGTTGCGTTGGCGCGGATGAAGGAGCTTGAGGGCGAAGTGGTTTCGCTGCTGGGCCCCTGCCTGCGCGGGGGCACTGATGGGAACCATCTCTATTTCGCCCCCTCCAAGGCCTCCACCACATCCCGCCAGCTGATATATTTGAAATTCTGCGTCTGGTCGCCATTGTCCCCATCCTGAACCACCATCAGGCCATCGGGATAGGCGGGCCCGAAATCGCCGAGCATCACTTCGATCCCGTCGGTCTCGACCGTGCCATCGACGACACCGTCGACCAGCCGGAAGCGGTTGACATAGGCCCCGGTCACCAGATCATAGAGAGTATAGGCATTGTCTCCCTGGCTGGACGCTGCCAGATAGCCACCATTTTCGCCACTCGGTGCCAGCGCCAGGCCCTCGACATCCGCGACCAGTTCACGGCCGTTCACATTGGCAAATCGCTGTGGCGTAAAACTATCTGCATTGAGGTCATAGAGCCAGATCGCGGCATTTTCCTCGCCGACATAGAGCCGACCGGTCCGGTCATCGACCACGCAGCCTTCCGGCTGGGTCGCCAGCTTGTGCGTTCGCGTGATGACGGCGCTGGGGACGCCCCCGGCAAACGACAGGGTCAGTTCCCGGACATGGCCTTCCTTGGTGTTCACATAAGCAAAGACTTCGCCGGCTCTATCCTGCCCGAAGCAAAAGCCATAAGCTTCACCGACGCCCGCCGGATATTTCCCCAACAGTTCCAGTTCGGCGCTATCCGTATCCAGCCGATACAGCCCGATATATGCTTCCGTCGCATTGGTGCGGATGCTTGCCCCGACCAGAACCGTCTTGCGCCCGTCAATCATCACTTCTCGCAGATCGACATTGTTAAGCTCGCCTTCGGGCAGGAAGGATTTCTTGCTCCCGCCCATCCCGAAAACGTAAAGACCAGCGCGCTTGTCGGTCCCGATGATCAGGCTTTTCGCCGGTTCTTCGGCGTTGCGCCAGATCGCCGGATCATCGGCGGCATCCCGCGCCACCGTACCCACCGGCACCGTTTCTCCCCTTGCGGTCAGTTCAAGAGTGGGGACAGCAGACGCACTGCCCGCTGCATTGATCCCGGATTGCGCCGTGCACCCTGCCAGCCCGAGGACGGACGCGGTGAACAGCAATTTCTCCATTTTCATCACATCGTCACCTTCGCGCCGAATTTGAACGTCGAGCCATATTCTTCATATTGCAGCAATCGCTGGCGCGTATCAAAATTCTGATAGGCAAAATATTTGGCATTGTTGATGTTGATCCATTCCGCGAACAGCCGGATATTCTTGGTCAGCTTGAACTTGACGCTGGCGTCGAGCTGGAAGTGATTGTCTACATAGCGGTCCTGGGTCGCATCCGATCCCAGCTCATCCAGATAACGGTCGCGATAGGTGCCAGCGAGACGGAAATCGAACGGTCCCTTCTCATAGCCCAGTACCGCGTTGAACGTGTGCTTGGAGCTGCTGGGAAGCGGAATTTCACGCAGGATTGTTATATCACCATCGGTCGGGACCTGCCCGGTTGCATCGGTATAAGTATAATTGAAATTGACCAGCAGGCCATCCAGCGGATCGGGTAGGAAGGTAAAGGCCTGAGCGAAGCTGAATTCAAACCCAAAGACTTCGGCGCTGGGACCATTGATCGGGATCACCGCTTCGTCATAGTCAATGCCGAATAACGTCCCGCCATTGTCGTCAAAACTGTCGACGATGAAATTCTTGATATCCTTGTAAAAGACATTGGCCGTGATCGCGCCATTGGAGCTGAAATAATATTCCGCCGAAGCGTCGAAATTCGAGGCTTCATAGGGTTGCAAATCGGGATTGCCGAATTCGCCTTCGCGCTTGCCATCGTCATTCTGCTCAACCGCAAAACGCGGGGCAAGTTCCTGCAAATTGGGACGCACAATACTGCGATAGCCGGCGGCACGGAACACCAGGCTGCGCTGCGGCTCGAAACGGATATTGAGGCTGGGCAACCAGTGATCATAGCTGCGGGTAAAGCTGTTGGGTGTCACAAACACCGTGCCTTCCGTCAAGACAACGCCGTTAAAGGTCGAATCTTCCTCGGCCAGAGTCACTGTGTTGGCAGAGATCACATTTTCAGTCCGCTCAAACCGCACCCCGCCGATCACCCGCAGCTTTTCGCTGTCCCAGCGTCCGAGCAGATAGCCGGCATAAATATCTTCCTGGTTTGCATAATCCCCGACCGCCGAGTCAAACTGGCTGTCGAGCTCCTGCAATTCGAAATTCCCGAAATTGGCCCGAAAATAGTCGGCCGGCCCCTTGTGGCTCGCAACCGGCCCCAAATCCTGCAGGCGATAGGTCTGCTGCCCCAGAACATCTTTCAGTGCATAAGTTCCGGTCGTGTCCTCGTAAAATTCGACATTGCCGTCGAAGGTCTTTTCACGCCAGCGACCCTTGAAACCGCCCTGCACCGTAAAATCACCGCTGCCGGTGACAAAAAGATGGGCAATATCCAGCCGTGCTGTAAATTCTTCATCCTGTGCGTTGGACAAGGTAGTCAGTTCAATATCGTCCAACTCATAGAGGCTCGCGTCATTGGCCAGCGCCGCGCCGCCAGCATAGCCGAACAAAGGCACCCGGTCGTCGGAATAGTCAAACAACACGCTCAGCCCGTCCCCATCGAAGTCGTTCGAAAATTTGGTTGGATCGACCGAACCATTTTCAAATTCGCTGGATTTCGACCAGCCGCCGGAATATTCGATCTTCCAGGGACCGGTTTCGGTCTTGCCGCCGACGACAATCGAGCGAATTTTCTGGGACTCGAATCGATCCTTCATATCGCGCTCGATTTCAATCTCGCCATCTGCATCGTCGAACAGGGCGCTGTTGGCATCGCCGCTGCTGGCCGCTTCGTCCAGCTTAAACACAGTCCGGCCGCGGAATTCCTGATCGTCAAACTGGCTGTAGACGCCGCGCGCATAAAATTCGGTGCTGTCGCTGGCCCGGATATCCAAGGACAAGGAAGCGCTGATTCTCTCGCGTTCGACATCATAGTCGCGATACTGGACTTCATCAGCATAAACGACGCCGTCATCATTTATATCCCAGCCTTCGGCTTCGATATTATCGGTCTCGAACGTCCGCTTATAATAAGAAATACCCCCGGCAATCCCGATGTCGTCGGCCAGCCGCGTCGAGAAATCGATGCTGCCCTTGGGCGATATTTCATCCGAATATTCATTGTAGCTGCCCTCAAGCTTGCCGGTGAGCAGATCCTTCTTGCGGTCGAACGCACTGACCGTCTTGATCTCGATCGAAGCACCAATCGTGTCGGCATCCATATCCGGCGTCAGAGTCTTTTTGACCTCGATCGATTCGATCAGATCGCTGGAGATCACGTCCAGCGCCACCGAACGGACATCGCTCTCGGGGGACGGAATCCGAACGCCATTGAGCGATGAACTGTTCAGATTGGGATCAAGGCCGCGAACGGAGACAAAGCGCCCTTCCCCCTGATCATTAAGGATATTGATACCCGGCAGCCGGCGCAGCGATTCGGCGACATTCTGGTCGGGAAACTGGCCAATCGCGTCGCGGGTCAAGACCGAGGTCACGCCGTCCGCTTCGCGCTTGCGGGACAGGCTGCTCGCCTGGTTGGCGCTTTGCCCGATCACCACAATATCAGCACCCGGTCCACCCTGCAGGATAATATCAGCCCGAGAAAGTCCGGTTTCCGTCACGGTTACATTGGTCCGGATGGTATCAGAACCAACATAGCGCGTTTCCAGGGTATAGGTGCCGGCCGGTACGTCCGGGAACCGATAGCTGCCATCGCGCTCGGTGGTCACCACGCGGTCCAGTTCGACAATACGAACCTGCGCGGACGCCAGTCCCCGCGTTTCGCTAGGATCGACAACAACCCCCGTGATCGTCCCTGCCCAGGCCGCGCCTGGCATGGCGCAGCCCATCAGCAGAGCCAGTTTGAAGCCGGATTTTATGATATTGGATTGGCGCGACATTTTCTGTTTTCCCCGATGGTCAGTTTGCATGTGAGAACGCAGTCGTAGGGTAATTGAATGACTCTTTCGGACCATTGCCGTGACAAGGATATGTCGGGTTTATTTGGGTTTTGTTAAATTGGATGGGCAGGTTTACGGGCGGAAGCTGGGCACCTCCATTATCTCGCCATGGGCGGCCAGATATTCTCGACCGGGTTCAACTCTGGGCACTTGGCCGGGATCGGGATCAGCGAGAGGTTATCAGGAATATCGAGCTTGGCGGTGGTGTGCCATCCTGCCTGATGGCGCTGTCAGTTTAACCGCAACTCGTCTCCGATCGGCACACCAAAAGCCAGATCGAGATTACGTCAGGCGGCGAGATTTTGCCATTCGGCCAGTGCGGCCGAGCGTCGTGTCCTGTAAGTTTGGCGGTCGACGAGATGGCGTTCGGAGTTGAAGTGATTGTAAAAAGAGGCGTGGACTGACACGAACTTCTGCAGCGTTTTCATTTGTCGAAAGCCCAGCATTGCGAGCTCTCGTCGTCGGAACGGCAAGTGACTATTCTCAGCTCGATTGTTGAGCCAGCGGCCCATATCATGACGATCGACATTGCCAAGATCGCGCATCGCAGCGGGATAGGATCTCAACCCGTCGGTCACGATAGTTTCCGCTTTCCCGTGGCGCTTCAACGCTCGCTTCATGAACGCCAGAGCTGCCGATTTGTCACGTTTCTTCGTAACATAGCTCTCGAGAATCTCGCCTTCGTGATCGACAGCACGCCACAGATAGTGCCGCTCGCCGTTGATTTTCACGAACACCTCATCAAGGTGCCAGCGCCATTGCCGAAAGCCGGGCATCCGGCTTACCCGCTGCCGGCGAATATCAGCCGCAAACATCGGGCCGAACCTGTTCCACCACAAACGCACGGTTTCGTGACAGATATCGATGCCGCGCTCGAACAGCAGGTCCTCGACGTTCCGCAAACTCAGCGGAAAACGAACGTACAGCATAACAACAAGGCGGATCACCTCAGGAAACGAATTGAAGTAGCGGAATGGGTTATCGGACTTGCTCATACAGGCCATATAGCAGCGCCTTGACTGATCAGCCACTTTGCTTTGACAGCACCCTAAATCTCATTCTTAGGCGAACACCGTGAACGACAGCGCCAATTGGAAATATGGGCCAGCGCAAGAATGGTGGCGCCGATACTGCTCAGGATCATCTCGTCGACATTATTTCTGCTGTCCAGAGCGATTCCCATAAGCATCAACCCGAGCACGCCGGCAACCAGCGGCAACGGTGATCTGTGACGATGCATCCCGAAACTGAGCGCGGTCAAACTCAACGGCAAAGCCAATAAAATAGCATATAGATGGAGTGCTTCTGGAAATCGAAAAACAGAACTCAACGCAGGCAGCGCTGCCAAGACGAGCGGGAGAGCCAGGCAGTGGAGAAGGCAGATGGCTGACAAGAACAGCGCCGAGCCATCCAGCCGATTGGTAAGTTGTGGCGGCACAGATTTTATTTCCCTTGCATCTACAAAGTTCAGAAATTATTACCTAAATGATATGTTACAACATTACATGATTCGCAAGGACTTAATTTTATGACGCTCGATTCAAACAAGCTTTTGCCGGTAACGGTCATTTCCGGTTTTCTGGGAGCAGGCAAGACCACGTTGCTCAACCATATTCTTGGCAACCGCGATGGCAAGCGGGTGGCCGTGATCGTGAATGACATGTCAGAAGTGAACATTGATGCGGACCTGGTTCGCGGCGGGGAAGCTTCGCTATCGCGCGCAGAAGAGACGTTGGTCGAAATGACGAACGGTTGTATCTGCTGCACTTTGCGGGACGACCTGTTGATCGAAGTCCGAAAACTATCGGAGCAAGGCCGCTTCGATTATCTGGTGATTGAAAGCACCGGAGTGTCCGAACCCCTTCCGGTGGCTGCCACATTTTCATTTCGGGATGAGGACGGACAATGTCTGGGTGACGTATCGCGTCTCGATTGCATGGTGACCGTCGTCGATGCGGTCAATCTGATGAATGATTATTCGAGCAGTGATTTTCTCGCAGACCGCGGCGAGACTGCCGGTGAAGGCGATGATCGCCGTCTGGTCAGCTTGCTGGTGGAACAGATTGAATTTGCCGATGTCGTCATCGTCAACAAGGCGAGTGCGGTGTCTGCCAAACAATTGGCGGTGGTGAAGCAGGTCGTTGCGTCGCTAAACGCCGATGCGAGGATAATCGAAGCCGATTATGGCAAGGTCGAACTCGATGTGATCCTTGATACAGGGCTGTTCGATGACGAGAAGGCGGAGCAGCATCCCTTATGGGCCAAAGAACTTTTCGACTATGCGAACCATCGGCCAGAGACCGAAGAATATGGAGTCGAAAGCTTCGTGTATCGTGCGCGCTGCCCGTTCGATCCAGAGCGTTTCTATGATTTCCTGACGCAAAACGGTCTCGACAATGTGATCCGGGCCAAGGGTCATTTCTGGCTCGCCACCCGCCCCGATTATCTCGGAGAACTCGCGGTTGCAGGCAGCCAGACGATTACCACACGCATGGGCCGCTGGTGGGCGGCAGTGCCCAAGAACCGCTGGCCGGAAGATGACAGTTTCGAACAATTCGTCATGCGCCATTGGGATCCAACCTGGGGTGACCGCCGGCAGGAACTTGTGTTCATCGGCATCAAAATGGATGAAGCGCGTATCCGCAGGGAACTCGACGCCTGTCTGATCGCTGGCGATGCGTTTCAGCCCGAGCAATGGGCTGCGCTCGCGGATCCCTTTCCGGCATGGGAAGCACCGCAACCTGCGCTGGAACCCGCGGAATGAGCGTGGACACAAAAGAGCGTTCGGTCGCGCTGATCGCTGGAAATTCCGAAAGCTTAGGTACGATTCGCGACCAAGGCGTTGCGATTGCGATCTGGAAGCGACAACTACCCTTATCTCTGTCGGCACTGCCACTAGATGGTCTAGCTGACCTGTGTTTTACGGCAGCTACCGGCGATCTAGCCGCCGCCCTCAATGTCGCGCTTGATGATGCCGGTCATCAACGTGGCGGTGCCCGAGATATCTTGCACGCCGATATTCTGTCGCTTGCTGATCGATTCGCCCGGATCATGCAGACCAAATTTGTCGAGATACGGCTGGAACATGTGACCACAAATGCCTGCAAGAAATTCCACACGGATTACGTCACAGCAAGGCTGATCACCACATATATAGGTCAGGGCACACAATGGCTCGATGAAGATCAGCCGGCCGATTGCGATTGCGGCGATCCGCACAATATCCAGCAGATGCGGACCGGTGATGTTGCCCTCTTCAAGGGTCGCCTCTGGTCGACCTGCGCCGCCATCCACCGCTCGCCGCCAATTGAAGGAACCGGCGAAGAGCGGCTGGTGCTGGTTATCAACCCGGGCAAATCGGACGGGCGCAACGGCGATGACAGATGAAGCTTTCGACTTTGACGCGAATCCGGATTTTGTCGCCGAATATGATCGTGGTCCGCCGATGTTCATGCCGGGCTATGCAGCCAGCCATGTCATGGCAGCTTCGGTGCTGGTGGACCGAATAGGCGCAGACGCAGATCTACTGGTTGTCGGTGCCGGCGGAGGGGTTGAGATCGCATCCTTCGCGGGATTGTGCGCTGACTGGCGGTTTGTCGCGGTCGATCCATCACAAGCGATGCTCGATCTTGCCGCCGCGCGGCTGGAACGGGAGCGACCGCGGACGCAGACAAAGCTGATAAAAGGCGTGGCCGGCGACTCTCCCCTCGGTCCGTTCGACGCCGCCACGGCTTTCCTGTGCCTGATGTTTGTGCCCGACGATGGCAGCCGCTTGGAACAATATGAAGCAATTCGGAGGCGTTTGAAGCCGGGATCTCCGTTCCTCATGATCCACGCCGCAACCGATCCCGATTGCCGCGAGCGCGACCTTGCCCGCTATGCCATCCATGCGCGACTGATGGGGGCCGAAGAGGAGCTTATCGTACGAGCTTCAGCGATGCAGACTTCCCAAGTGCATCTCCTGACACCGGACCGCGAAAGCGAATTGCTGCGTGAAGCTGGATTTGAGGTAAACGGCATTTTTTACCAAGGTCTCTGGGTGCGTGGCTGGGAGGCGACGGCATGAGATTTCGCTACCAATCACTGGCAATGGTGGGCTGCTCCGTGAATTTCAAAATCAACTGCCGCGATCCAGATGTCCAATCGGCGTAACATCTGTCTCGTCAGGCATATATCCGCCCGGATGCCCTTTTCACTTCCACGCCATGCCAACCCAGTTTATCGAGGTGGTGGCAGACATTCCTTTTTCTACGAACGAGACAAAAGTGCATGTAGTCAGCGGTGTTCTCGAACTGACAGGCTATGATGAAAGTGGAATATTCTACCGGCTGAAAGCAGCCAGCCCAGCATAACGAGGGTGCGGCTTCATAGACATCTAGTCTGTGATTTTATTATCACGCCGGGGTATATTCGTCCTTCGAAGCCTAAATATTCTTGATATGATATATTATATCTCTTACTTGTCGGGAAATTCTCAAACCACATAGGAACCATTATGTCCCCTCGTCTCGCATTATTATTTTCCACAGCCCTTATCGCTGCGCCAGCATACGCCCAAGATGCTGGAAATGAGAAGGAGGGGCAGCAAACAAGCTCCGTTGATGAGGTGCATGGCGAGCAATCTGATACAATCGTTGTAACGGCAGATTATGTTCGCGAGCTTGATGTTCTGGCAGGAACATCGATCGTCACAGGCGACGAACTGGTGGCAAATATCCGTCCGCAAATCGGAGACTCATTGACCAATCAGCCCGGCGTTTCCGCAACATCCTTTAGTCCCGGCGCTTCGCGGCCTGTGCTTCGCGGTTTTCAGGGAGAACGCATAAGGGTTCTGACAGACGGGCTGGGCTCGCTGGACGTTTCCAATACATCAACCGACCATGCTGTCGCGATTGACCCATTAACGGCAGAGCGTATCGAGATCCTGCGTGGTCCCGCCGTTTTGTTATTTGGTAGTCAGGCCATCGGCGGCGCGGTCAACGTGCTTGACCGTCGTATTCCAAGAGCAATTCCCGAAAACGGTTTCCATGTTGATGCGCTTGGAACTTATGGTTCAGCGGCGGATGAACGCAGCGGCGGAGCCTCGGTTGATTTTGCGCTGTCTCCGCAAGTCGTCTTTCATGTCGATGGCAGCTACCGCAAAACGAATAATCTGGAAGTCGGCGGCTTTGTTCTCACTCCAAATCTGCGTGCCGAGCAGCTAGAAATAGTCGCAGAGGAAACCGAAGAAGGTAACCTTGACGAAGCAGCGGAAGCGGCAGAACTGGCCGGTCTTCGCGGGGTGCTTCCCAACAGCTTTACAGAAACCTATACATTGGGCGGCGGTTTTGCCCTCATTAACGAAGGAGGAAGCCTCGGCTTTTCCGCTGGCTATTACGATACTAATTACGGTGTCCCGGCAAGGCCGGGCGCTGGGCATGGTCACGGTGAGGAAGAAGGCGGTGAAGAGGAAGAAGGCCCAGTCACCATCGACCTGAAACAGTTTCGTGCCGATATGCGCGGGGAGGTCAACGTAAACAGTGATTTCGTCGAGAGCGTCCGCGTCCGGATTGGCTATGCCGATTATGAGCATACCGAATTTGAGGGTGTTGAAGTCGGTACGGTTTTTGATTCGCAGGCCTTTGAAGGTCGGCTCGAACTGGTTCAGGCAGATCGCAATGGTTGGCGCGGAGTTACCGGCTTCCAAGGGTTTACGCGGAATTTCTCTGCTATAGGGGCAGAAGCATTTGTGCCGCCAAACGTCACAGACCAATACGGTATTTTCACGCTTCAGGAGTTTTCGCTTGGTAATCTCGGGTTGGAAGTGGCCGCGCGCTATGAACATACCGACGTGGGTTCAGACAGCGTTGCAATTGGTCTGGAAGAAGATGCAGTTATCACTGCCGTTGATCGCAATTTCAACGCATTTTCCGGTGCGCTAAACCTATCCTATCAGGTCGCGCCGGAACTAAAGATTGGCTTTACCGGCTCTCGCGCCGAACGCGCGCCTTCTGCTGAAGAGTTGTTTTCCAATGGTCCTCATATTGCGACACAGGCATTCGAGGTCGGGAATCCGACTTTCGACACTGAAAAAAGCTGGGGAGCCGAGGCTTATGTTCGTGGTTCTGTTGGCCCATTTCGTATTCAGGCCAGTGCCTATGCGCAATGGTTTGATGATTTCATCTATGAAATCGACACAGGCGCAGAAGCGGACGGCCTACCGCTGTTCCAGTTCTTTCAGGCCGATGCGCGCTATTACGGCGTGGAAGGCGAAATCGAAGCGCGGCTTGTTGATAGTGAAAATTTCTCGCTGGATGCCAATGTGGTCGCGGACTATGTTGATGCGCGTATAAAAAATGGCGGTGGTCCCGTTCCGCGTATCCCGCCGTTCCGCGTTCTTGCCGGAATGAGTGCAAAAGCAGGCGCTTTTGGCGGCCGGATTGAGGCCGAGCACGTTACTGCACAAAACGATGTAGCCGCGTTCGAAACACCAACCGACGACTTCACCCTAGTGAATGCGTCGCTTTCATGGCGTCCGTTCGGGCTCGAACAGGAAACCGTGCTCATTCTCTCGGCGAACAATATCTTCGACGTTGATGCCCGCCGTCACGCGAGCTTTACCAAGGACTTCGTCCCGCTTCCTGGACGTGACATCAGGGTCAGCGCGCGTTTCTCATTCTAAAAGGTAGCGGTGCATTTTATGATGTACCGCTACCCTTGGCGCTGTCAGTTTAACCGCAACTCGTCTCCGATCGGCACACCAAAAGCCAGATCGAGATTACGTCAGGCGGCGAGATTTTGCCACTCGGCCAGTGCGGCCGAGCGTCGTGTCCTGTATCCGCAGCTGGAGCGGGGCGGCAATCTCACCTGCACCCGGCGAGCCCAAGCTAAAGCCTTACTATAAGAAAATGAGCCGCTATGCTGCATCGCTCGCAATTGCATCGGATATGGCGCTGCTGACGCTCGGCGGCGACCTCAAGCGCAAGGAAATGCTTTCTGCGCGGCTAGGTGATGTGCTCTCGGAACTGTACCTTCTGTCCGGCGTGCTCAAGCGCTGGGAATATGAAGGGCGCCATGAGGAAGACCTGCCGATCGTACAATTTTGCATGGAAAGCGGGTTTGCGACGATCGAAACAAGCCTTGATGAAGTGTATCGCAACTTTCCCAGCCGGTTCGCGGCGGCTTTGCTGCGTTTTGTCACCTTGCCTTTCGGAGCGAACCGGCGCGGGCCATTGGATGCACTTACACAAAAATGCGCTGAGCTTTTGTTTGAACCAGGTGCCACGCGAGAGCGGCTGAGTGCCGGCCTATATCTGGGCGAAGCAGATGGCGATGATGGTGTATCGCGGCTGGAACGGGCATTTGATCTGGTAACGCAGGCAGCCGGTGCCGAAAAGAAGCTGCGTATTGCCGAGATTGACGATCCGCGCGAACGGGAGAAACAGAACATTATTTCCGCCGATGAATTACAGCTTATCCAGCAGGCGCGGATTGCCACCAAAGATGCCATCGAAGTTGACGATTTTCCGCCCGGTGTTTTTGGCCATAACGAGACTAGGAAAAAGGACGCCAAGAGTAGTCAAAAGGATATTTCAGGATCAGAAGGAAAAGTGGAACACACACAGGCTTCGACAATGCCATGAGCGCGCGTCCGGCCTATCTCTTCGATGACGACTGTTAGATGGCGACTGCGCACGGTTACTGAAGGTCCGCAGCAAGCCTGATGCTATTCTCGTCAACTCGATATCGCACCAATTCCTTGAGACTGTTTAATTTCCGAGACCTACGCTATTGTCCAAGGACCTGATATTATGGCCTTTTCAAATTTCGAATAATATCTTTAACCACCAAGATTGAAGTCAAGCCGGTGAACGTGACAATGTCTCGGGAGGAGTTTTAAGGGGGTCACGTCAGGTCAATTCAATGAGCGTAAAGATTGCCAGGCGAAAGGTATTTTGATTGCCCTCAAGCTTTTCTGAACCAGAAGCTCCAGACCGCGAGGGTTCCGAGCATCGTAAGTGCAAGACCAGTAATGGTTTGGAGCATCTTGAATGCCCATCCACCAACCTTAGCCGCATGAATCGGATAGGCGAGGTTAAATGCCTTGAGGCCGACTGGATGCTCGTTTGCATCCCGGCTATCTAAGAGTCGTGCTGTAGCCGGATCGAACCACAGTAATGTGCGGCCATTGGGGAGCCATTCGGATGGTTGCTTCATCCTGAGTGTCACTAAACCGCCGCGTTCGCAAGGCAGACTGGCGACGCGTAGCTCGGCTTCGGGAAAGTGCGCCGCCGCTTTGCTATAGATTTTTTGCCAGTCGATGTTTTCTGCGGACCCGCCCTTTGCTTTTGGAGGAGCAAGGGCGGCTTGCATTTCCTCCGTCGAAGAAAGTGGTAAAAGAACCACTTTTGCCACGGGACGCAACACCATCATTACGCCCGCTAGCATGGTTATAAAAAGCAAAGGCGCGATGATCACGCCAATGTCACGGTGTTGCCGGATGATGGCGCTGCGGGTCATTCGGGCAGGCCAGAGACGCAGCTTGAATGTTTTTCGGGTGCTCCACCACAGGATCAATCCCGTTATGATAAAACCGATACCGATAAGGCCGGCAACGCCGCTGATGATTTCGCCCGCCTCGCCCATCAGCAAATGATGATGGAGATCAAATAGCAAGGTTTCCGGACGATCCCAGACGGAACTCCAGCCGGTCACAAACTTGCCCGCCTGATTTGCGTATAAACCACCACCCTCTATCGTCGACAGCGTGTTGAGGCCAAAGCCATCATGCGCGAAAATAATGCTACGCGGTGTGCCGGTCGCAGCGGCGAACATTTGCTCTGTTGCGCGGGCAATACTTGCGGGATCACGAAGCGGAGTGGCATCCGCTCCGTCCAGTGTGAAGCCCAGATATTCCTCTTTCCAAAGTAGCAGCGTTCCCGTTGCCCCGAGTAACGCAAGCAACAAGCCGATCAGCCCGCCGGTCCAGCGATGGATCCACGCAAGCAGGCGCATCAGAAGCGCCAGTCCCAGCCCAGTGTTAGCGTCCGCCCACGCCCAGCAAAAAAGCGGTCATTGTCGGTCGTCCGCACGGTATCGCTGTCGTAGCTCACATAATATTCGTCTAACAGGTTCTGCCCAGCGACGCTAAACGCACCATATTCCGTGTCGTAACGGATCAGCGCATTGACTATTGTATAGCCTTCAAATTTCGCAGTTGCTGGCTGACCGTCATAACTTCGCGACAAATAATATTGCGCCTGCGCTCGCGCTGAAAACGCCCCGTCTACATAGTCCGCCGACAGGTTGAGCCGGTCAGGTGAGATATTGCTGCCATCAAGATCATCATCGACCACACCGTCGCCGTCGGTGTCCACGCGTCCGGAAAGATTGCTATAGCCAATGCCTATTTTAAATCCCGGCAGCGGCGTCTCGACACCAAGGTTGATTTCCATTCCTTCAATCTCGACTGCTTCCCGGCGCAGGTCAAAAATACCGTCGGCATTGAGCACTAGCCGTTGACCGAAATCACTGGAGGACCAGAAATAGGTGACGCTTGCATCCAGCGGCCCACGTTTGACCTCTAGTCCGAGTTCCCGGTTATCGGAAATGATCGGCGATACATCGAGGAAATTATCGATATCAACGCCCGGCGTATTGATGCCGCGTAATATGCGCCCGACATCGGGAACTGTATAGCCCTTGGAATAGCTGCCATAGGCACGGATGCCCTTGACTGGCTCGATGATGATACCGGCATTGGGAAGAAACTTGTCAAATTTTGGACTGCCTCCTGACACCTGCGTGTTTCCGGCGCTGGCGATCGTCGTAAAATCATCAACCTTCAGCTGGACATTCTCCCAGCGCACCCCGCCCGCCAGCGTCACCAGCCGGTCGAATAAGCCCAGATTGATCTGGCCAAAGGGTGCAAGGCTGCGAAATTCGGTTTGGGGAACCCAAACACGGTCTGTCTGGATCAGTGACTGCTCGGTGCTGTCAAACAATGTATCGAACCCTGCGGTAACTGTGAGGTCGTCGATGACTTCGCGTTCGTAGCTGATCTTGCCGCCCAACTTGCGCGAGCGGTTGGCGGATTGCTCAAACAAGTTTCCGGTTGGATCAATGCTTGTATCCTGAAATGTTCCAAATACGCCGCCGCCAAATGTGTCACGGGAGCGGTTGAAAAATGCCTGCATAGTGAAGGTGCCACCGCCAAGATCATCGTCGGTCAGCGATAGAGAAACCAGTTCATTGCGATTGGACGCCGGTTCTCCCGGCATCGTTCCTCGACTAGATGTTGCCGGAATACCGAGCGCCCGGTTACCGCTTACGCTTACATAATTGGCATTACCTTCTAAACTGAAGCGGTTGGCTACCAGTTCGATCCGTGCGCTATCTGAAAGCTGATAGCCCAGCCGGCCGAATATCGACCAAGTGTCGCTATCCTGAATCTCGCCCTGTGTGCCATCGACTCCGATACGATTGCCACGGCCGTCAATAAAAGCACCCCGTCTTTCGAATGTTGCGCCAATGCTGCCATCGAAATCGCCACCGCGGTAGCTGAATAGCGCCGCGGCTTTGCCGCTTAGTCCTTCTCCCTCGAAATTTTCGCCTGCTGTGCCTTGTAACAGAACGCGCCCGCTAATCCCGTCGGCATTCGCCGCGCCAACGAGTACCTGATTGACCACACCGCCCGTTGCGCCAATGCCCTGTAACGCGTTAGAACCATAAATCAGTTCGATCCGGTCTACAAAAAATGGATCAATGGTATAGCCATCGCGCGATCCGTTTCGGATCGGCGTTGTTTGTGGAACGCCGTTAATCGCGAACAGAGGGGAGCGACCGCGCAGGCTTTCACCTGCACCGCTCAGTTTCTGGCGTGTCGGTGAGAATGATGGTGACAATGCCGAGATTGCATCGACGGTTGAGCCACTGATGGCAACCTGATCGGCGAGCGCTTGTTTATCAATGACATCTACCGTGACGGGCAGTGAGCTGATCGGAAGCTTTGTACGCAAAGCCGTAACGACAATGGTGTTTTCTGCTTCGGTGTTTTCCGATGTACCTTCGGATTGCTGCTGTGCCCAAGCAGGAGTGCCAGCCAATACCCAAAGGGCCGTAGTCCATCTCCAAGTCTTCATTATTTCCCTTACCTCATTCAGTGATTCGCTAGAAAGAGGCGACTAACTGGATGAAGTTGCTATTGCAAGTCATTCGCATATAGATAGTGGAGATAATGCTTTGCTGGAGACTTTCTGATCACCAGCCCGGCTTATGTGGTGATCAAAGCTGCGGACCGCTTCCATACCCAGACCACCCGGATCAACGAGATGTGGCAGACCGACTTCACCTACTTCAAGATCATCGGGTGGGGCTGGATGTATTTATCGACGGTGCTGGACGATTATGTGTAGCGTTTTGTGGACGGATGCCGCCGACCGCAGGCTCCGTCTTGGTCAGCATCCCGCCGTGGGTCGCGTCATAGGTAAAATCGGTAGCTTGCCTGCGATTTCGGTCTCAACAGGAATTGAGAACTGCAAGTGAACAGCCCGCGCAATTCAGTTCAGTACGCTCCCCAAGGATCCTTATCCTGCCCCGGACCAGTTGGGGGCAAGCATCCATCGTCTTCGTCAGTCGTCATCTCCTCCGGCCCTTCCAGCAGCGGCGTCCGGTACATGTCTTTCTCCTGCACCCACAGGAGAAGCTGCGAGAGCGCATCGACCTGATCATAATACCGCGATGAAGGGAACCCGAGGATTTCTCCGGTAAAGTCACCCAGCCAGTGGGCGCGCTCGGGAAGGAACAATCGATCTTGCTGGATCATCCCAGCCGCGTTCATGGCCCGGGCGATCTTGTCGCCCTCGGGGCGCCGGGCTATCGGGAGCGGTACACCCTGCGGTTCTTCCGCCCGCAGTGACTGGATAAGCGCAGTCCCCGACGAGGCATCCTCGATCAGAAGGACCTTTGCGTTATGTGCTCTGCCAAGCTCGATGGCCTTGGCCTTGAGCAGGTGAAATTTCAGGCGCGCGCGAAACACGTCAAGAATGTAAATTTGCTTGCCCTGTATCAAAGCGGTGACGCAGACCGACCAGTCATTGAACGGATTGTCCTTGGACGCAGTATCCCACGACTGGACGATCTGGCCGTGCCGAAGATCGACTGAACCGGGTTTGTAATACTGAAGCCATGCCGCCTCGATAATATTGCCGTGCGCAGGAACAGGCCTCTGCTGGTACTGGCTGGCGAACACGAACGGATTGTCCGCCTTGCGCCTGAGCAGAACCTCAAGGCTCTGGCGGGCAGGGTGAAGCGCGCTCCCCGCCCGTCGGTGCCAGATCCTCCCTCGGGTGAGGGGTATATCCTCGTCGCGCTCGGCGATGGCTGGCAGACAAAGCTCATACCAGCCCTCCCGTTCCTGCAACACGCCGACCAGATCGCCCTCATGCAATCGCTGCATCACTACTATAATCGCGCCGGTCGCCTGGTTGTTGAGGCGCTGCGACAAGGTGTCGTCAAACCAGCGAATGACCTTCTCCCGTGCCGGCTGCGACAGCGCATCCTGGGTTTTCATGGGATCATCGATAATGATGATGTCGGCGCCAAACCCGGTGGTGACCCCGTCAACCGATGTCGCCATCCGCCGGCCGCCAGCACTGGTGCGGATATCGGCGACCGCCCGGCGGGTCAGCACAAGACTTGGAAAGGCGCGGCGATACCAGCTGCTCTGCATGATCTTGAGACAGTCGCTGGCATGATCCTCGGCCAGATCCTGACCGTAGCTGATGCACAGGAACGAAAGCGACGGATCGTGCCCCAGGCGCCAGGCGACCCGGGCCACCGATACCGTCCGCGACTTGAGGTGCCGCGGCGGTATGGTGATGGCCAGACGGGTGTTGTCGCCCTCCTCGATCCGCTCGAGCTGGCGGATCATCGCATCAATATGCCAGTTGTGCTGATATTTATCCTCGCCGCCGAGTTCCCTGAACACAAAGCGCAGGAAAAAGCCGAAGTCGAGCCGCAGCAGCGCGGAGATGGCGTCATCGGTGTCAACATCAGCCATTGGCGGTCTCCCCGTCGTTAGCCTCGTCGCTGGCCCCGCCTTTGGCCCCGCCTTCAGCCCCGCCTTCAGCGGTGTCTTCATCCGGAGCCGGATCTCCAAACAGTTTTGGATCAATGCCCAATTCCTGCGCGCGCTCCTGGAGATAAGTCTGCAGTATTTCTTTGTCGCCGAGGGTATGATAACGCCGGTTCTGCTGATGCGTAGCCTCAATCCGCTGGCACTTTTTATCGACGATCTCGATAGCCCTGTTCTGTCCTTTGACCGATGCATTATCGATCAGCCTGAGGTCGATACTGCGCCTTTTGGTCATTCGGCGCTTTTTGCCGTTCTCGCTGACGGTCGTTTTGCGCTGCAGCTCTTGCATAAACTCGGTGTCGGCATCGGGCACACCCTTTTTCCGGCTTCCGCGCTTCCGCCCGTCGCCGACGGCGAACCAGTGCTTTTTGGGCGGCCGGTTGCGGCCGATCTCATATGATCCGTCCTCGCGGACATTGCCCTCCTTGAAGGATTTTCCATCCTTGCGCCGTCCCTGCCGGGGTGGCGGTTTGTCACTGCCATTCTTGTTGCCATTTTCATGGTCATCTCCATCGCCACTCATGATGTCTCTCCCAGCCGCGCCTTGGCGACTTCATGAAACGGCGTGATCCCGTCCAGCAGCGGCTCGCAGCCGGTGGCCTCGGTCGTGCGGCGCAGGATGACGTCGGCGTAAACGGGATCGAGCTCGATCGCCCGGCCGCGCCGCCCTGTCATCTCGCAAGCGGCAAGGAGGGTGCCGGATCCGGCGAAGGAATCGAGCACGATGTCGCCGCGCCGGGAACAGTCCAGAATGGCATCGGCAATCATCTGCTTGGGCTTAACGGTTGGATGATCAGCCAGATCCTCCATCCGCCCTGCACGAAATGTGTTGGCGGAAGGATATCTCCAGACATTGCTGCGATTTCTCCGGCCCAGCGCAATATTGCTGATATGCGTGCCCGGGCTGACCTTGAAGACATAGCAAAGCTCATGGGCCGATCTGTAGAACGCGCCCATCCCCGGATTCTTGGCCCATACAATCATGTTTTTGAGTTCATGGAAAACGCCCTGCGCGGCATCAAGCATATAAGGTGCGCCGCGCCAGTCCATGAAGACAAAGGCAATGGCCCCCGGCGCGCAGTGCGCGGCCATCGCCTTGAAGGCTGGACGCAGCAGCGTCATGCCGAACTCGGACAGCGACACTTCGCCTGCGCCCATTACGAAATTGTCATGCTTGACCTTGCCATTGCCGGAAACGTTGTTCTGGATCGCGCATCCATAAGGCGGATCGGTAACAATTAGCTGGGCCCGTTCGCCGGCAAGCACGCGCTCGACAGTTTCGGGCAAGCGGGCATCACCAACCAGCAGGCAGTGATTGCCGATAGTCCAAAAGTCTCCCGGCCGCGAGACCGCTATCGCGTCGTCGGCCGGCAGTTCGACATTGTCCTCGGTCTCCGGCTCATCCTCTCCGATACTGAGGATGCCGTCGATCTCGAACGTGTCGAAACCGGTGAGTTCCACTTCATAGCCTAGTTCGATCAGGCCGGAGAGTTCCGAGCGCAGCAGCTTTTTGGACCATTGGGCGTCCTGGGCCAGCCTGTTGTCGGTAATGATGTAAGCCTTTCGGTCCTCCTCGCTCATCTCGCCCAGGTTGATCACCGGTACGACAGTCTCGCCGTTCAGGCGCGCAGCCTCGAGACGGCCATGCCCGCAGACAAGGTTGCCCGCGTCATCAATGAGGAGCGGATTTGTCCACCCGTACGTCCTCATGCTGCGCTGGAGCTTCTTTATCTGGGAACGCGTATGGGTATTGGGATTGTTCGCATAGACAATTACCTCATCAATCGGCACGTAGCTGAATGCGAGCGGGCGGGAAGGGATGGTAGTTTTTGACTGTGATTTTGACATTATACACCTACGGATAAAGGTTGTTTAACATTTTCCGTGGTGCACGAGTTCACTGTATGTTCTATAAAAACAGGTTTGTCTAGCCTGAAACTTACCACCCGTCATATTTTCTTGACCTATAAGAATCATGTATGATTCAGAGGCTCTCCATAAATTTTGGGGGTTCAGATGTTCAAGGCGAGCGTGGTCAGCACGGCGATAGAGAAAGATTTTGAGGCGCGTCACGCGGTGTATCACAAGTCGCGGCGCGCGGGTTTGGTGATGCTTGCAGGCGTGATGCTGGAGGTGCGGAGCGCCAATATGATGGAGTTGGCCGCCGCCTTGCCGCGCGAGATTGGCACGGCGCACGACCGGTATCAATATATTGAGCGTCAGTTGAAGAACGAAAAGATCGACGCCAATGCGACGATCCGGCCTTATGCGCTGGAGGTGATCGAGCGGCTGTCGGAGCGCGGCGAGACGGTGGTTTTGCAACTGGATCAGAGCCATATCAACGGCGTGAACGAGGTGCTGATGCTGTCAGTACGCCTGCGCAAACGCGCGCTTCCCGTGGCCTGGGTGGTGCGTTCGACCCAAGGGAACATTGGTTTTGAGGTACAGAAGGTCTTGCTCGACGGGGTTCTTGCATGGCTGCCCGAAGATGTGTCTGTCATGCTCGCGGCAGATCGGTTTTACGGGACATCCGCCATGATCGGCTGGTGCCAGAGTGCGGGTTGGGGCTACCGTATCCGCTTGAAAGGTAATCTGACGCTCAGTCACATGGGCGGGGAGCTGACGACTGGCGAAGTGGCGATGTTGCCCGGAGCAAGTGCCAAAGGGGCCGAACTTTATGGCAGCGGGGTCGTGACCAATATCGGCGTCCTCCACGAAAAGGGCCACAAGGAGCCTTGGATCATCGCGATGGATGCCAGCCCCAATCGCTACACGGTGCTTGATTACGGGATGCGCTGGGGGATCGAAAATATGTTCTCGGACTTCAAGTCTCGCGGTTTTGGCCTGATGCAGAGCCACATCCAGAAGCCTGACCGGCTCGACCGGCTCATTCTGATCATGAGCATCGCCCTTTACTGGGCGGTCTCTTGCGGGGCCTTTGATGAACACGAAACCGCCGAAAGCGGCTTAAAAGGGGGACTCTGAAGAAACTCGCCCGCTCGCTTACCTCGCTGTTCAAGGCCGGGTTGCGCTACCTGCGACGATGTAGAGCCATGTCGCTGCCGATCCCAGCCCTATGGGCCGTCTGGCCACATCATCAGGGGGAATGAGAAAAATGACGGGTGGTAAGAGCCTGAAATGATGCGCTCGTCCTGCAAGTGCATAAATAGCTGAATGTTCACACAAGATTGCATTTCATTCCCACAATCACTGTGTTTGATACCCACAAATAGCAGCTATGGGAATATCCCCGCAACGCCATGCAATTGCTGGGGTTGTCATGCATCAAATGTTGCAATTCAGCCTTATCAGTGCGATTTTCCCACTACTTTCCCATATAAATGGGAAAATTACGCTTGAGACCGGTTCGCGACAGACTGCGTCGCGCACCACCCAGTCCTCAGCATTTACGGTCTCCACAGATTCGCGAGAGACTTGCCTCAGTATCCCGCAGTTCTGCGGCTTTTGCGGCATGTCAATGCTCAGGCTAGGACACGGAGACCACTCGGTTGCGACCAAATACCCGAAATTGGAGTATTTTCTCCGTCGGCCAAAAACTGTCCTAGGATGCTGATTTTGGAGGATTTTGTTGTTGTGGCGCTGAGTGATTCAAAAGATAAGATATCGCCTCACTCGAACCCGAAAAACACCCTCTGGTCCTTCCAGCAATGCGGAATGCCAGTCGCGCGCAGTACCTTCCGCGAGCTAAGCATGGCCGGCTGCCGACCTTCCAATATGGCAGTGATGATATCAGGAGCCAGAAATTTAAGTCGCGCAAGTCTTGCCAGATGCGGCCTTTGGTTTGACGGAACCGATTCGCTGCTGGTCAACGCGAGGTATGCAGCTTCTGCCTTGGCAATGAGACCAATCAGCTTTGCATCGATTCGCTTGGTTTGAACCGGCTCATTTGACGCAAACACTAATCGTAATTCCTGACCCCGCTTGGCAAGAGTCATCGCGATGCTGATTATTACGCTGGTGTCCGTCTCGCTGATCTTCAGTTTCGGATATAAATACTGCGCCAACTTGCTGGCGTCAAAATTCAAAGTGACGGCATCATCAGCCAGTTTGATCTGCAAATCGATACAAAGCAGGATATCCCGCAAATGTGATGGCGTCGCAGTTTCGATTCTGACTGCAAGCTCAGCGCAGTCGCTGATCAGGTTTTGGCTTGGTACTTCGCTGGCTAGATCACCAAGCTGTGCAACGATACCTGCCTCGTCCCGCAGCCATGTCACAAGCCGAGACCGGACTGGTTTTTCTATTTCGCTCGCGGGAATCCGCCATGTATCAGGTGGCGATTTACCATCGGAGGATTGAGACCGCGTCACATAATAGCGATATCGCCTGTTGCCGCGCTTGGCATGGGTCGGAGTCATCGCCCTGCCCATGCCATCGGTTAACATTCCAGCAAATGGGCTCGGTTGATCGGCTTGGGACTGCAAACGATGATTGTTGCGGTTGTCATGAATAAGGCTCTGCACGGTGTCCCAGAGTTTGCGATCAATGATTGGCTTATGTTCACCGGCATAGCTTTGGTCTTTATGGGTGATCTCGCCGATGAAAATTCGGTTTTGCAAGAGATGGGCTAATGCTCCTTTGCCAAACACCTGATTGCCGGCCTTGCGTCCACCCCGATAAATGCGAGGCTTGCTGCGGATGCCATCGCGTTCGAGTTCACCGGCAAGCGCGCCGATGGATTTGAGAGCGCAATATCGCTCGAAGATGTGCCTGACGGTTTTGGCTTCCTTTTCGTTGATAATCAGCTTGCGGTCCTTGACATCATAGCCGAGCGGCAACGGCCCTCCCATCCACATGCCTTTCTTCTTGGAAGCAGCGATCTTGTCGCGAATGCGCTCGCCGGTCACCTCGCGTTCAAATTGCGCGAAGGATAAAAGCACATTCAATGTCAGCCTGCCCATGCTGGTGGTGGTATTAAACGACTGGGTGACACTGACGAAGCTGGCCCCTGCCCCATCCAATACATCAACGATTTTTGCAAAGTCAGATAGGGCGCGGGTTAGCCGGTCAACCTTATAGACAACAATGACATCGACCTTGCCTGCTTCCACATCAGCCATCAGTCTTTTAAGGCCTGGCCTCTCCATGCTTCCGCCCGAATATCCGCCATCATCATATTGTTTATCAACTGGGCTCCAGCCTTCATGTCGCTGACTGGTTATATAGGCAGCGCAGGCTTCTGCCTGAGCATCAAGACTGTTAAATT
>Ga0163216_100750_pt1 | contig 35843 bp, 32 predicted proteins | sample SynspAceP_FD_167610 | JGI IMG/M metagenome (GOLD analysis project Ga0163216, IMG submission 167610) | Saline lake microbial communities from Ace Lake in Antarctica - Synechococcus sp. Ace-P (Illumina Assembly) | ecosystem: Environmental > Aquatic > Non-marine Saline and Alkaline > Saline ...
CGACGCAGGGTCGGCAAGTGAAATCCTGGTAGAAATAAGGTCTTGTTTTTCATGCATTATTGTCGCATTTGCAGCCTCGATTTGGGGCTGAAAATCAGTGCAAAAGCTGCTTAACTTAGTGCCATTCTACTCTGACCCCGATTTCCTTAAGCGTGCAAGCCCTGAGGCAATGGGAGCCAGCGCTGAGTCGGCAGGATGTAGGCGGCAGAGAAAGGCGTCGGTTGATGGCTGCGCTGTATGAGGCGATTGCACGGAATCTCCTGATAGAACGACCCGGACGACAAGAGCCCCGATGCGTGAAACGAAGGCCAAAGCCATATGGCTTATTGACGACGCACAGACATGAAATGACCGTGGTCCCTCATCGTTACCGCTATCGTGCAAAAGCTGCTTAACTTAGTGCCATTCTACTCTGACCCCGATTTCCTTGCAGCAACGAATCGGAAAACTGCGCCTGGGATACGACCGAGTAACCTAGCGACTGCAGACGCGGCAGCAAAGCAGGCAGCGCCGTATAACCGTAGCGGTGATCGAAAGGGCCGTACTCGGGGTAGATGACCCGCTCATTCGAGCCATCCATCAACTCATAGGTCAGTTGCGACGCGTACTCACTGACGAACCGGGATTGATAGTAGGAGTGCTGAATCTCCTCGCTGGCCAACCAGGCCAGCGCCACCAGCGCGATACCCAGGAGAACCCATGGACGGTGCCGCATATTTTCTCCCCGGATTATTTGGGGTCAGTCTACTGGAGGGAGCGGTGAGGGAGTAGCGGGTTTGCTATGCGAGATCCAAAAATGCAAAAAAAGCACGATAGAGCAAGCATCCCATTCTACCTGCAAAAGGAAAACAACCGAAATTAGCCTGCAGTCAAAGTATAAGAGGTGTTAGACCCCGGCCAATCGAAAATCAACTGCACCTGATACGAAAATGGCTGGTTCAGATGGCTTCCCTCATGTTCGAAGTCACTCCTCTTTCTCAACAAACGAGCGGGGTAGCAGTTTCTTCCGAACAAAAAAATCCCCGCACGAAGGCGGGAATTTTTACGGGCCCAGATTAAAGCTTGATCATTGGATCAGTCCGATACAAGACCTGCTGAATCATGCGCGTTTACGGAGCGCAGCCAGAAGGAAGAAGAGAAGCCCTATCTAACCCAGTGCAAGTCCAGGTACTAATTTGGCCACTCGCAGTAACAGTGGGAGTGAGAGTCATAGTATCACCACTATTTGTTCCATCGTTAAATACAACCGCGATTACGCCGGCATTTGTCACTGTTACGCCACCAGGAGCGAAGTACTTACCGTCCAATAGAAGCGCGGAAGCAATAGTGGCAGCGCTCGCCGTGGCGACACCAGCGTCAGCAGTATCAACAGCGATATCAGCACGCAGTCCCGCAGTGGAAGTAAGACCTTCTGATGCTTGAGCACGGCCTGTGTAGTCTTGATAAGCAGGCAGAGCAATCGCTGCCAAAATACCAATAATCGCAACTACGATCATCAGTTCGATCAAAGTAAAGCCTTTCTGCATTTGAGCTTTCATATGCTACTCCATTAGTGTGATATAGCCTGTGGGGCTGATCAATTTAGTGCAGAATGCGTGCCAACACGCTACAAGGAAGAATTACCGAGCTCTTCAGCCAAAACCTCGATCAAACCGTTACTGGATTCAATCTTATTGGTCACTCACTGACATTTTTTGTCACCTCCCCAGCCGCCAGGGGTGTTTTTAATCCCCAGCAGGTGCACACCGCACGCGCTCTGTACTATAGTCGGCACCAATAGCTTATAAACACAACGCTTTTGAGACCCGACTCAGCCTATGGATTCCCCCGCGCTCTCCGGATTAGCCCGGCGTATCGTTCAGGACCAACTACTGGACGCACAGGTCGCCAGCAAGGCCAGCAAGCAGGCCACGCAGGACAAGATCCCCTTCATTACCTACCTCGTGCAAAACAAGCTTGCCAACGCGCGCGACCTGGCAATGCTTTGCGCCGAAGAGTTTGGTTATCCGTATTGCGATCTCAACGCCATAGATAAAGAATCGCAGCCGCAAGATTTGGTCAGCGAGAAATTGATTCGCCAGCATTCTGTGCTGCCGCTATTTAAACGCGGCTCTCGTCTCTTTCTCGGGATATCCGACCCTACCAATCAGCAGGCGCTGAGTGACGTTCAGTTCAGCACCGGTTTGATGACCGATGCGGTCATTGTTGAAGACGACAAATTACACTCTCTTATAGATAAGTTCCTCGACAGCCCTACTGGCGGGCTGGGGGACATGAGCGACGCCGAGCTTGACGATCTGGACGTGCAAACGGTCAGGGACGATGACAAGCAGGAAAGCGGGGGTACTGATGCCGACGATGCTCCCATCGTGCGATTCGTTAATAAAATGCTATTAGATGCTGTCCGCATGGGCTCTTCTGACTTGCATTTTGAGCCTTACGAGAAAATCTATCGTGTTCGCTTTCGTACCGACGGCATTCTGCATGAGATAGCCAAACCCCCGGTGCAGCTTGGGGTGCGGATTGCCGCCCGTTTGAAGGTAATGTCTTCAATGGACATGGCTGAGCGGCGTAAGCCGCAGGATGGCCGAATTAAGATGAAGATATCCAAAAACAAGGCCATTGATTTCCGCGTAAACACCCTGCCCACCCTCTGGGGTGAAAAGGTGGTGCTGCGGATTCTCGATTCTGACAGCGCGAAGATGGGCATTGATGCGCTGGGCTACGAGGAAGACCAGAAGCAGATGTATCTGAGCGCCCTTTCCAAGCCTCAAGGAATGATATTGGTAACTGGCCCGACAGGCTCCGGTAAGACGGTTTCTCTCTACACTGGCCTGAACATTCTCAATACCGTTGAGCGCAATATTTCAACCGCTGAAGATCCTGTTGAAATCAACCTTGAAGGCGTAAACCAGGTTAACGTCAATATCAAACAGGGGTTGGATTTCGCCAAAGCCCTGCGGGCGTTTCTGCGTCAGGACCCGGATATCATCATGGTGGGTGAGATCCGCGACTTGGAAACGGCAGAAATCGCCATCAAGGCTGCACAGACTGGCCACATGGTGCTCTCTACCCTGCACACCAACAGTGCTGCGGAAACTTTGACTCGATTGCGCAACATGGGCGTGCCATCGTTCAACATAGCAACCTCGGTAAATCTGATTATTGCCCAGCGGCTGGCACGGAAGCTTTGCAAGCAATGCAAGCAGCCTATGGATGTTCCCAAGGATGTGATGCGTGAAGAAGGCTTCAGCGAGGAAAAAATCGCCGCAGGCATCACAATATATGGCCCGGTGGGTTGCGAAAACTGTAAAGATGGATATAAAGGACGTCTGGGGATTTATGAAGTAGTACGCATCACCCAGGCGATGCAGCGAATTATCATGGAGGACGGCAATTCCATTGAGATTTCAGATGTCGCCCAAAGTGAAGGTTTCAGGAGCTTGCGTCAGTCCGCACTATTAAAAGTCGAACAGGGCGTAACCAGCTTGGCGGAAGTCAACCGAGTGACCAAGGATTAAGTCATGGCGCAACAAGCAGCTGTAAAAAGGAAAACGGCCCTTATAAAAAAGACCGCTGCCAAAAAAGAACCTAAGACCTCGCCCTTCAAATGGGAAGGCAAGGACCGCAAAGGTACGAAAGTTGCCGGTGAAATTCAGGGCACCAATGCCGCTCTGATTAAAGCACAGCTCCGCAAGCAAGGCGTTCTAGTTACTAAAATCAGTAAAAAATCGACGCTATTCAGTAGTAAAGGCAAGAAAATAAAACCTCTGGATATTGCGTTTTTTACTCGCCAGTTGGCGACCATGATGGCGTCGGGTGTGCCTATTATTCAGGCTTTTGACATTATTGCCGAAGGCACGGAGAACCCAAACTTTCAGAAACTGATCAATGAAATTAAGGTCGATGTCGCAGCCGGTAATACGTTAGCGGACTCACTGCGGCAACACCCTCAATATTTTGATGATCTGTTCTGTAACCTTGTGCAATCCGGAGAGCAGTCCGGTCGATTGGAGTCCCTGCTCGATCGCATCGCGACCTACAAGGAGAAAACCGAGGCCATGAAGGCCAAAATCAAGAAAGCCATGACATACCCGATCGCGGTTGTGGTGGTAGCAATTATTGTGACAGCTATCCTGCTGCTAAAAGTGGTGCCCCAGTTCAAACAAGTGTTCTCAAATTTCGGCGCCGAATTACCTGCGTTTACCACCATGGTTATCAATTTGTCCGAATGGCTGCAATCCTGGTGGTTTATCATCCTTATACTTTTTGTGGTGGCCGGTTACGCTTACGGCAAGGCGCACGTGAAGTCAAAAAAATTGCGCGATAGTGAAGACCGAATTTTGCTCAAAGCTCCAATCGTTGGTGACATCATCTACAAAGCCGCCGTAGCACGTTATGCTCGTACCTTGTCCACAACATTCGCCGCTGGCGTACCTTTGGTCGATGCACTGGATTCAGTAGCCGGGGCAGCAGGTAATGTGGTGTTTTATAATGCGGTCATGCAGATAAAAGAGGATGTATCGGCTGGTTCACAGTTGAATTTCTCTATGCGCACCACCAACGTCTTTCCTTCACTCGCGGTCCAAATGGCCGGTATCGGCGAAGAGTCAGGCAACTTGGATGGCATGCTCGACAAAGTCGCGGACTATTACGAAGCCGAAGTCGATAACGCTGTAGACAATCTGACTACGCTGATGGAGCCCATGATCATGGTGGTACTTGGCGTACTAGTCGGCGGTTTGATCATTGCCATGTACCTGCCAATTTTCCAACTGGGTGCCGTCGTCTAACCCATGCCCATTATCGACTACCTGGCCAGCCACGCGCTGGCCTTTGTTTTGATCGCCGGCCTATTAGGCCTCGTGGTTGGCAGCTTTCTGAATGTCGTTATCCATCGCGTCCCGCGGATGATGGAACGCGATTGGCTTAGACAGGCACGGGAAATGTTGGAGCCTGACGCTGAGCAGCCGAAAGAGTCTACCTACAACCTGATCCTGCCTCACTCCCACTGCCCACAATGCAATGCGGAAATCAAAGCCTGGCAGAATTTGCCGATTCTGAGCTATCTGTTGCTACGCGGCCGCTGCGGCCAGTGCAAAGCGCAAATCAGTCCGCGTTATCCTCTGGTAGAGCTGCTTACGGCCGTCCTCTCCATGGTGGTGGCCTGGCAGTTTGGCTTTAGCTGGGCTGCCGGTACCATGCTGGTGCTGACCTGGGGGCTGATCAGCTTAAGCCTGATTGATGCAGATACTCAGTTGCTACCCGATTCGATAGTGCTGCCGCTGCTCTGGCTAGGGCTGATCATCAACAGTTTTACGCTGATCACCGATATCAACTCGGCACTGTGGGGCGCGGTGGCGGGCTATCTGACACTCTGGGTGATCTTCTGGGCATTCAAGCTGATCACTGGCAAGGAAGGTATGGGCTACGGTGATTTCAAGCTGTTGGCGATGCTCGGGGCCTGGGGTGGTTGGCAGATTTTGCCTTTGACCATCCTGCTGTCTTCTCTGGTGGGCGCGATTTTGGGCATCATCATCCTGAAAACTCGCGGCCAGTCCAACACCACTCCCCTGCCCTTCGGTCCTTATCTGGCGATTGCCGGGTGGATTGCATTGATCTGGGGTGACACAATTACCGGCACATACCTTCAATTTGCCGGATTCTAAGCATGATCATAGGTTTGACCGGCGGTATCGGCAGCGGCAAAAGCGCTGCGGCTGACCGCTTTGCCATGGCCCACGGCATTCACGTAGTAGATGCCGACATCAAGTCTCGGGTGGTCGTGGAGCCCGGGCGTCCCGCACTGCAACACATCGTTGATCGTTTTGGAGCCACCATTCTGCTGGACGATGGCAACCTCAACCGTGCAGCACTGCGCGAACAGGTGTTTGCCGATACCGAACAACGTGTCTGGCTGGAGGCGCTTCTGCACCCGCTGATTCGGCAGGAAATAGCTGCAGACCTGGCTTCAGCCACCTCGCCCTACGCGTTGCTCGTCTCGCCATTACTGGTTGAATCGAGCCAGCGTACAATGGCCGCACGCATCATCGTGGTCGACGTGCCCGAAGCCACTCAGATATTGCGTACTGCTCAGCGCGATCGTGTGCCTGAAGCGCAGATCAGAGCTATCATGCAGGCCCAGGCGAGTCGCGAAGAGCGCTTGAGACACGCCCACGATATTATTCTCAATGACCAGGATCTGGCTGCTCTGCATGCGCAAGTTGATGCACTGCATGAGCGCTATCTGGCCATGACCACAGGAGCCGCCGTATGACCCTGAGCGTCGAATGCCCTACTTGCAAAGCCCCGGTCACCTGGGATGACAGCTTTCCGGACCGCCCCTTTTGTTCACACCGTTGCCGCTTGATTGATCTGGGCGCCTGGGCTTCTGAAGAGCATGTGGTGCCGGGCGAAGAACTGGAGCAGGATCTGTACTCCGGGGATCTGCCCCAGCAATGAGCTGCTGATCCCGTGCGTCGCATCCATGTGATGGCCGCCGTCATCCGCCGCGCGGATGGCTGCATTCTGATCGCCAAACGACCTGATACTGCCCATCAAGGCGGGTTGTGGGAGTTCCCGGGCGGCAAGCTTGAGGATGGAGAGTCTCGCCTGGACGGGCTTGCCCGCGAGCTCCTTGAGGAGCTGGGCATTCACGTCACCAACGCTGAACCTCTAATCGATATACGCCATGACTATCCAGACAAATCCATACGGCTGGATGTCTGGAGCGTTTCTGCGTTTTCGGGAGAAGCGCATGGCGCCGAAGGCCAGCAGGTGCGCTGGGTCGTGCCTGGCGACCTTGGGGAATATGACTTTCCTGCCGCGAACAAGCCCATTGTGTTGGCGGCTACGCTGCCTGAGCGTTATTTGATTACGCCTGATGGTCTGGGGGCAGACGATTTGGTTACCGGACTGGACGCTGCTAGAGCCTCGGGCACGAGGATAGTGCAGTTACGGCAGACGGGATTGGGCAGGAAAGAATATGGTCAGCTTGCAGCTTCATTGATGGGGCGTTCTGGTGGTGATTTTATCTGGATGCTTAAAGGGGAGCGGCCGCTTTTGAGTGGGGCGGGTTGGCATCTGACTGCGCGGCAATTGCGGGCGTTGCATGGGGCTGGGTGGTGTAAGGGGGAGCCTTTCGCGACGGGGCCGTCGCTCCTACCGGATGCTGCACCAGCGGATGTTATCAAGGGTGAGCGGTTGCCGGGTCGCCGGCCGCCGGGACGCCGGTCGCCTGACCGCGAAGTGGGTTGTTGGAATGGTTTGCTGGCGGCCTCCTGCCACAATGCGGAAGAATTACAGATGGCTCACCAAGTGGGTGCGGACTTTGTCACCCTATCGCCGGTACTGCCTACCCAAAGCCACCCAGGCGCAGCGCATCTCGGCTGGGAGCGTGCTGAGGAGTTGATCGCACAGGCCGCTATGCCGGTTTACCTGCTGGGCGGGATGACGGCCGACCATCTGGAAAAAGCCCGGGCCATTGGCGCACAAGGCATCGCCGGGATTTCAGGGCTATGGCCTGGGGCCGTGCTAGCTAGCAGTCGAAACGGCGACAAGGCTTAGTCCAGCGAGACCACCCGCAATTCCTTGGGCATGCTGAAAACGATGTTCTCTTCCTGCCCGGCCAGCTCTTCCTCACCTTGGGCGCCCAGCCCATGTAGATGCCGAATCACCTGGCGCACCAGAATGTCTGGCGCAGAAGCCCCTGCGGTGATGCCGATATGCTTTACGCCTTCCAGCCACTGCGACTGGATTTCATCCGCGCCATCGATCAGGTAGGCGGGTGTACCCATGCGCTCGGATAACTCGCGCAGGCGATTGGAATTGGAGCTGTTCGGGCTGCCGACCACGAGCACCAGATCACAGGCGCTGGCAAGCTGCTTGACCGCGTCCTGACGGTTTTGGGTGGCATAGCAGATGTCATCCTTGCGCGGGCCGTCAATCGCCGGGAAACGCGCTCTGAGGGCGTCTATGACACGAGCAGTATCATCCATTGATAGTGTGGTCTGCGTGACGAAGGCCAGACTCTCCGGATGAAGCACATTCAACTTGGCAACATCGCTCTCATCTTCGACCAGATAGATGGCGCCGCCATTGCGGCTGTCATACTGGCCCATGGTGCCTTCTACCTCGGGGTGGCCGGCGTGACCGATCAACACGCACTCCCTGCCATCACGGCTGTAGCGCGCCACTTCCATATGGACTTTGGTGACCAGTGGGCAGGTCGCGTCGAAGATTTTCAAGCCGCGGTCTTCTGCTTCCTTACGCACCGCCTGGGAAACACCGTGGGCGCTGAAGATCACGATGACGTCGTCTGGAACCTGTTCGATTTCTTCAACGAAGATGGCGCCACGATTGCGCAGGTCTTCGACGACGAATTTGTTATGCACCACCTCGTGCCGTACATAGATCGGCGGGCCGAAGACCTCGAGTGCGCGATTGACGATCTCGATGGCGCGGTCGACGCCGGCACAAAAGCCGCGGGGGTTGGCCAGTTTGATCTGCATGGGAGCCTCGGTTGGGTGTGGCTTACGGATGAATATTGGTTGCCATTATCCATGATGTGGGTGGGTAAATCGACGGCTGGGGCGGTTTGTTGGATTTAAGGTCAAGATGGATTCCCGCGTGCGCGGGAATGACGGGATTCTCTGTCAGGGGTGAGGCTGAGCAGGCGCTTGGATTCCCACGTGCGCGAGAATGACGGTGCTGAGTGACGGGGAATGCTTTGCGCTGGGTTGGTTGGTTGGGCTATAGCTACGCGGAGTTTAAGTACACCTTTGGTGCTGGCGTGACGGGGTTGCGCCCTCACCTCGTCATTCCCGCGAAGGCGGGAATCCATTTTGACCTCGTCAACACAGGTCTAGCAGCAAACCGCCTAAGCCGCCTTTACATCGATGATCTCGACATCAAACGTAATCACTTTACCTGCCAGCGGGTGATTAAAATCCACGTCGACAGTAGTGTCGTGAATCGTTTTGACTACACCTGGCAGCTCGCCGCCGGCAGCGTCGCGGAAAATCACCAGCAGGCCTGGCTCCAGGTCCATTTCATTGAACTGGTCACGTGGCACAGTTTGCATATTTTGCGGGTTGCCGGGACCGAAACCGCGTTCAGGCTCGATGTCGAAACTGCGCTGATCGCCGGCCTTGAGGCCGAACAGGCTTTGTTCAAAACCTGGCAACAGGCTGCCATCGCCGACCTTGAAAGTGGCTGGGGTTTTGTCGGTGGTGGTGTCTATCACGTCACCGTTGGGCAGCTTCAAGGTGAAGTGCAGGGTCACTTCCGTGTCATGGTTGATGCGGATATCGGTCATGGTGGGTGTCTCTTGTGTAATCAGTGTTGGTTTTGATCGGGCCGACCTGTTCGCGGCGAGGCCGCCGCTCCTACGCGTATCGCGCTGCTGCTGATTGGGCGGGAGCGGTCGCCTGACCGCGAAGGGGTTATGCGGCTAAGGCCAGACCCTTTCGCGGCGGGCCGCCGCTCCTACCGTATCGGGCTGCTGCGTGACTGCGCAGGGCTAGTTGGCCACAGCCTTTTTCTTGCCACCAAAAAACATATCCAGAATCAACAGCGCAGCACCAACGGTAATGGCGCTATCGGCGATATTGAATGCCGGGAAAAACCAGCTTTGCTGCCAGTGCACCAGAATAAAATCTACCACATGCCCATGCACAATCCGGTCATACAGATTGCCCAGCGCGCCACCCAGAATCAGCGCCAGCGCCAGCGGCTCCATGATCTTGTCGCGCGGCAGCCGCGCGAGCCAGACCACCAGCATGCCGCTGACACCGACCGCAATGGCAACAAAGAACCAGCGCTGCCAGCCGCCGGCATTGGCCAGGAAGCTGAAGGCCGCGCCTGGGTTGTAGGCCAGCGTAAAGCTGAACAATCCGTCGATGATCGGCACCTGCTGATACATCTGCAAATTGGTATCGGCGAACCATTTGCTCAGCAGATCCAGGGCAATGATCAGCGCCGACAAGGCCAGCCAGCGCAAACTGCCGTTACGCAGATCAGGCATGCTTGCGCACCTCACCCTGCCCCTGGATGTTGTCTACACAACGGCCGCAAATCTCCGGGTGCTCAGGATGCGAGCCCACATCAGCACGGAAGTGCCAGCAACGCGCGCACTTGGTGTGAGTCGACTTGACGATCTTCAGCTTCAAACCTGGCAACTCGGTGTCCACGCAGTCTGAACCGGCCTGCGCCAACGGAGCAAGACCTGCCTGTGACGTAATCAATACAAAACGCAACTCATCGCCCAGCTTGGCCAGCGTATTGGTCAGGGATTCATCCGCATGCAAAGTGACTTCGGCTTGCAGGTTGCCACCGATGACCTTGGCGTTACGTTGATTTTCCAGCTCGCGGTTGACTGCAACTTTAACCGCCATGACCTCGTCCCAGTAGGCGCGATCTAGCTCGATGCCCTCTGGCAATGCGCTCAGCCCGTCATACCAGGTGGTCAGCATCACAGAATCGGTGCGCTCGCCCGGCAAGTACTGCCAAAGCTCTTCAGCGGTAAACGACAGGATCGGCGCGATCCAGCGCGTCAGCGCCTCGGCGATATGATACATCGCGGTCTGACAGGAACGCCGGGCAGTGCTATCTGCGCCGGTGGTGTACTGGCGGTCCTTGATGATATCCAGATAGAAGCCACCCAGCTCCTGCACACAGAAGTTATGCACCTTCTGATACACGTTCCAGAACTTGTAGGTGTCGTAGGCCTCGATGATTTCCTGTTGCAGCAGTAATGCGCGGTCGACTGCCCAGCGGTCCAGATCAAGCATCTGCTCGGGTGCCAGCGAATGCACCTTGGGGTCGAACCCGTTCAGGTTCGAGAGCAAAAAGCGCGCGGTATTACGGATACGCCGGTAGGCATCGGCGCTGCGCTGCAGAATCACTTTGGAGACGGCCATTTCGCCGGAATAGTCGGTCGAGGACACCCACAAACGCAGGATGTCAGCACCCAGGCTGTTATTGATTTCCTGCGGCGCGACCACGTTACCCAGCGACTTGGACATCTTGCGGCCGTTCTCGTCGACCACGAATCCGTGGGTCAGCAGACCCTTGTAGGGTGCGTGGCCATCGATAGCGGCGCCGGTCAATAGTGAGGAGTGGAACCAGCCACGATGCTGGTCAGAGCCTTCCAGATACAGATCGGCCCGCGGGCCTTGCTCATGACCCATAGGGTGCGAGCCGCGCATGACGTGCAGGTGCGTGGTACCGGAATCGAACCACACATCCAGGGTGTCGCTGATCTTGTCGTACTGATCGGCTTCGGCGCCCAGCAGTTCGCTGGCGTCCATAGCGGACCAGGCCTCAATACCGCCCTGCTCCACACGCAGCGCTACCTGCTCGACCAGTTCGGCCGTGCGCGGATGTAGCTCACCGGTCTGCTTGTGCAGGAACAATGGAATGGGTACGCCCCAGGTGCGCTGACGGGAGATACACCAGTCCGGCCGACCGGCAATCATGTTATGCAAGCGCTGTTTGCCCCACGCCGGGACGAATTCGGTTTCTTCAATCGCTGCCAGCGCACGCTGACGCAGTGGCAAGCCTTCGTGGGGCTGGGTGTCCATGCCGATAAACCATTGGGCAGTGGCACGGTAGATCACCGGCGTCTTGTGGCGCCAGCAATGCATATAGCTGTGGCTGACCTGTTCGTGCGCCAGCAGGCAACCGACCTCCTCCAGCTTGGCCACCACGTTGGGGTTGGCCTTCCAGATAAACTGACCGCCAAAAAACTCCAGCGAGTCGGAGTAAACGCCATTACCTTGCACTGGACTCAAGATGTCGTCATTGACCATGCCGTAACGCTTGCAGGTATGAAAGTCATCTACGCCGTAGGCCGGGGCCGAATGGACGATGCCGGTGCCCGCCCCCAGTTCAACGTAGTCAGCCAGATAAACAGGCGACAAACGATCATAGAACGGGTGACGGAAGTTGATCAGCTCCAGGCGGTCGCCGGTGGTGCGGGCAATGATTTCGCCGCTGCGGCCATAGCGCGCAAGACAGCTCTCAACCAGCTCTTCGGCCAGCACCAGCAAACGATCGCCGACATCTACCAGGGCGTAATTGAATTCAGGGTGGACGTTCAGCGCCTGGTTGGCCGGGATGGTCCAAGGCGTGGTGGTCCAGATAACCATCTGAGCTGGCTTGGGCAGCTCGGTCAAATCGAATGCTGCCGCGAGCTTTTCGGGCTCCGCACAGGGGAAGCCCACGTCGATGGTCGGCGATTGCTTGTCGGCGTATTCCACTTCGGCTTCAGCCAGCGCCGAGCCACAGTCAAAGCACCAGTTGACCGGCTTCAGGCCCTTGAACACAAAACCCTTCTCGATCAGCTTGCCGAGCACACGAATCTCGCCCGCTTCGTTGGCAAAATCCATGGTCTTGTAGGGGTTGTCCCACTCACCAAGCACACCCAGTCGGATAAAGTCCGCTTTCTGCCCTTCAATCTGCTTGGTCGCATAAGCGCGGCTGAGCTCCCGGGTCTTGGCGGGCTCCAGGTGCTTGCCATGGGTCACTTCAATCTTGTGTTCGATCGGCAGACCGTGGCAGTCCCAGCCCGGCACATAGGGGGCGTCGAAACCAGACAACGTCTTGGAGCGGGTGATCATGTCCTTGAGGATCTTGTTCACCGCGTGGCCGATGTGGATATCGCCGTTGGCGTAAGGCGGGCCATCATGCAGCACAAAGCTCGGGCGGCCCCGGCTGATCTCGCGAATTTTCTGGTAGAGGTTGATGCTGTCCAGGCGCTTAAGTGTTTCCGGCTCACGAGTGGGCAGACCGGCCTTCATCGGGAAGGCGGTGTCCGGCAGGTTCAGCGTCGCTTTGTAATCAGTCATCTTCTTTCCAGGCTCACTTGATTGGAGTCACAGGCCCCATTGGGCTCGGGCGGCAGCGAAATCTGCCTTGATTGCCGCCTTCAGGGCGTCCAGCGAATCGAATCGCTGTTCATCACGCAACTTTTCGTGGAATACCACGGTTATTCGCCGACCATAAAGATCGCCGTCAAAATCCAGCAAATGCACTTCCAGGTGCGGCTGACCATCACCCTGAACGGTAGGGCGCGAGCCAATATTGGCCACACCTTTTTGCGTCACGCCATCCAGTTCGACGCTCACGCGATACACACCCTGCAAGGGCGCACGCACGCGCTTGAGCTGCACGTTGGCAGTAGGCGCACCCAACTGCCGCCCAAGCTTCTGACCATGCAGTACACGCCCGCTGATACTGAACGGCCGGCCCAGCAGTCGCTCGGCAAGGCTGAAGTCGCCTTCGGCCAGCACCTGACGCAAGCGTGTGCTGCTGATGCGCTCACCGCTTTCAGCTACCGTGTTGGCCGCCTCCACGGTAAAGCCATGGCGCTCGCCACTGCCCTGCAGAAAGGCAAAATCGCCGGAACGGTCGCAACCGAAACGGAAATCGTCGCCGACTTCCAGATGCTTCACGCCCAGGCCATGAATCAGGATTTCCTGCACAAACTGTTCGGCGCTCATCTCACGCAACCGGCGATTGAAGGCCAGACAGAGCACGCGGTCAACGCCCTGCTCTTCCAGCAGCGCCAGCTTGTCACGCAAACGCGTCAGACGCGGCGGCGCGTCACCCGGCGCGAAATATTCGCGCGGCTGGGGTTCGAATATGACCACACAGCCTGGCAGATTCATGCGCGCAGAATGAGCGCGCAGGCGTTTGAGAATCGCCTGATGCCCGGCATGTACGCCATCAAAGTTACCAATTGTCGCCACACAGCCCCGATGCCGGGGCCGCAGATTCTGTATCCCGCGGACCAGTTCCATAATGCTCGATGCTTGGCTTAAAGGGTCGAAACGCGCAAGTATACAGGGTTAGCCAGCCACGCGTCATGCGCAGGCACCGAGTTGGCACAAGGTACTAGAGCCGAAGGCAGACCGCCTATGCTACCAGCGGCAACCTGCCGACAGCCTGGTAGGAGCGGCCGCCTGGCCGCGAAGCCCTGCGCATCAACCCTGGCGCAAATGCCGCATACGCATACCGGTAGCAACCAGGGTAGCGGCGAAAACACCGATACCTGCCACTACCAGCAGTGTCATCTCCCACACCTTGTTCTGCCAGCCCCAGGCAAACCACTGCTGCGTGTCCGGCACCATCCAGATCACCACGGCGGACATCGCCACACAGGCCGCTATCAACCTGAAAGCGAACATCGGCCAACCTGGCTGAGCCTGGTAAACACCCATTTTCTTCAGCCCCCACCACAGCAGACCCGCATTCAATACCGCAGCCATGGATGTCGCCAGCGCCAAGCCAATATGCGCCAGCGGCCAGATAAAGATCAGGTTGAGGACCATATTGACGACCATACAGATGATCGCGATCTTGACCGGCGTCTTGATGTCCTGACGGGCGAAGTAACCGGGCGCGAGTACCTTGATCAGCATAAAGATCATGACGCCGACCGAATACGCGCGCAGCGCCGCCGCCGCTTGCACCACATCGCGCTCGGTCATCGCGCCATAGTGGAACAGGGTGGCGATCAAGGGTTCGGCTAGCAATAGCAGCGCTAGCGCCGCCGGCACACCCACCAACATGACCATGCGAATAGCCCAGTCCAGAGTTGCGGAGAATGCCTTGGGGTCTTCGCCAGCGTGCTGGCGAGACAGCGCCGGCAGAATCACGGTACCGATGGCGATACCAAAGGCGCCCAACGGCAGCTCGGATAATCTGTCGGCGTAGTAAAGCCAGGAGATACTGCCGGTCTCCAGGAACGAGGCCAGCACGGTATCCAGCAGCAAGTTGATCTGGCTGACCGACACACCAAAGAGCGCCGGCAGCATCAGAGTCATGATGCGCTTGACGCCTTCGTGCTTACGGTCCGGGCGCGGTATCGGCAACAGCTTGATCTGAGCCAGAAACGGCAACTGAAACAGCAATTGCAAAACGCCCGCGATAAAGACACCCCAGGCCAGCGCCATGATCGGCTGGTCAAAATACGGGGTCATCAGCACCGTGGCGCCAATCATGCACAGGTTCAATAGCACCGGGGTGAATGCCGGTACTGCAAAGCGGCCGTAGCTGTTGAGGATGGAGCCGCAGAGCGCTGTCAGTGAAATCAGCAGCAGATAAGGAAAGGTGATGCGCAGCATATCGGTTGCCAGCGCCAGTTTTTCTGTCTCGCCATGAAAGCCGGGCGCAAACAACGTGATCAAGACTGGCGCACCAGCCACACCTAGCGCCGTAATGCCCACCAATGTCAGCCCCAGTGTGCCGGTGACCCGGTCTACCAGTTGCTTGACCTCCGCGAGCGTACGCTTGGCCCGGTACTCCGACAGCACCGGCACAAATGCCTGGGCAAAAGCGCCCTCGGCGAACAGCCGGCGCAGAAAATTGGGAATCTTGAAGGCGATAAAGAAGGCGTCCGCCTCGGACTGGGAGCCAAAATACGCAGCCACCACCACATCGCGCACCATGCCCAGCACCCGCGACAGCATGGTCATGATGCTGACCACCATGCCCGAACGCAGCAGCGTGGGGGCTTTGGGTTCGGGTGCTACGGGGGGTGTTGAATCACTCATGCATCAGGCCGCCGGGTAAAACCGCGATGATAGCCTCCGCGACTACTGCGTGGCGAGGGTCACGCGCAGCAAAGACTTGTAGTAATCAGCTAAAAGCCTCAAGCTTCCGGCCTTCAGGCTGTGCCTACGGACTCTTCCCAATCCTGCTGCCCGGACCTGTTATCAACCCTTGACATTAGGGTATCTCGGCGGCATAGTACGCGGCCTTATTTGTACCTTATTCATTACGATTTTTCTGAGGAGCACGACGGTGGCCAACTCACCTCAAGCCAAGAAACGCGCCAAGCAGGCCGAGAAGCGCCGCAATCACAATGCAAGCCTGCGCTCCATGGTTCGTACCTATATCAAGAACGTAGTCAAGGCTATCGAAGCCAAAGACCTCGAGAAAGCACAGTCCGCCTACACTGCAGCAGTGCCGGTCATCGACCGCATGGCTGACAAGGGCATCATCCCCAAGAACAAGGCTGCTCGTCATAAGAGCCGCCTGAATGCACACATCAAGGCACTGGCTACCGCCGCCTGATCGCATTCTCTTGTGGTAGAAAAAACCGGCTTACGAGCCGGTTTTTTTGTGCCTGGTATTTGGGGGTGGGCAAGACAAGGAGTGCCGTAGATCCGAGGATTGGCAATACCATGAAGGTATCTGAGAGAGAAAATGGATCCCCGCGTTCGCGAGGATGACGAGAGGGGGGCTAGGGTGACAGAATGGGAGCTAGAGCTGGGGCTGGACTGCCTTTAGGCTTGGCATTATTACGAAGTCTTCTGCGAGTCAGAATGGATTCCCGCCTTCGCGGGAATGACGAGCGGGGCCTGGAATGTCGGGCGAGGAGGTAATAACGGGTAGAGGCGGGAATGACGAGTGAGATGGAAACGGCAAGGATGACCGGGAGTGGCGAGCGGGACGCGGATCATGAGAGGGGCGTGGATGACGTGCGGAGCGGGGAATGAAGAGCAAGGAATGGAAGGCGGATGAAGAGCCCGTCATTCCCGCGAAGGCGGGAATCCAAGCGGCCTCGAACTTGCCACTAAACCATTCAACCCATATCACGCTAAACTCAACATCAAACCTCAAGCCTCAAGCCTCAAGCTCCGAGCGCCCACCCTACCCCGTCATCCTCGCGAACGCGGGGATCCATTTTGACTTGGTATTAATCGCGCACACGGGCTAGCCACACACACCGGCGTGTCGAATCAGACCAGCACCAGATTATCCCGATGCACCATCTCCGGCTCGTCCAGGTAGCCGAGAATCTTCGCCACCGCATCCGTCGGCTGCCCAAGAATGCGCGCAGCGTCCTGGGCACTGTAATTAACCAGCCCCCGCGCCACCTCACGCCCATCCGGCCCCACACACACGACCATCTCACCACGGCGGAAACTGCCTTCAACCGCCTTGATGCCCACTGGCAACAGACTCCGCCGCCCAGACGCCAGCGCTTTCACCGCGCCCTCGTCAATAAGCAGTCGGCCACGCGTCTGCAAATGCCCGGCCAACCACTGCTTACGCGCAGCCAGCATGCCTTTTTCAGGCAGCAATAACGTACCCAGCTCCTCGCCCGCCTGCAGCCGCTCTATGACGCGCTCAATCCGGCCACCGACAATCACAGTACCCGCACCCGAACGTGCTGCCAGGCGCGCTGCACGCAGCTTGGTGAGCATGCCGCCACGCCCAAGAGCGCCCGCACTGCCGCCGGCCATGGCATCCAGAGAGGAATCATCCGCCATGGCCTGCTTGACCAGCTCAGCATCCGGGTTGTTACGCGGGTCAGCGGTATACAGGCCATCACGGTCGGTCAGAATAACCAGCAGATCGCCCTCGACCAGATTGGTCACCAGCGCGCCCAGGGTGTCGTTGTCGCCAAAGCGGATCTCGTCGGTCACCACGGTATCGTTCTCGTTGATCACCGGGATCACGCCCAGATCAAGCAGTGCCCGCAGCGTACTACGCGCGTTCAGATAGCGTTTGCGGTCAGAGAGATCATCGTGGGTGAGCAGCACTTGGGCAGTGGACAGGCCATGCGCCTGAAAGCTGGACTCCCATGCCTGCACCAGACCCATCTGACCGATGGCAGCAGCGGCCTGCATCTGATGGATAGTCTTGGGGCGCTCGGTCCAGCCCAGGCGGCTCATACCCGCCGCTACAGCGCCGGAGGATACCAGTACCAGCTCGGCACCGCTTTTGCGCAGCGCGACCAGCTGCTCGACCCAAACAGCCATGGCGTCCTTGTCGAGGCCGCGACCATCCCCAGTGAGCAGCGCACTCCCAATCTTGACTACCCAACGACGGGCATTGGTTACCTTGTCACGCATATTCGATCCAGAAGCAAAGTGTCAGTTGAATCGCTGCATTCTACCTGAATCGAGGCATGGGCAAATGAGCTTTGGCGGGAAGGTGATTGTGCCGGGAGGTGAAACTTCAAGTTTCTGGAAGGGCTCTCGCGGCGAGGCCGCCGCTCCCACCAGGAAAAACCGCTCCCACCCACAACCAGCGCAAGACGCCAGAAAGCGGGAGCGGCGGCCTCGCCGCACCCCTACCTTACAATCTTGAGCTACAAACGCCGAGGCCGGCGCTCCTACCGGGACGAGTGTCAGGGTAGGAGCGCCGGCCTCGGCGCGAAATGGAATCAAACAACACATCAATGCACGTAGAAGATCTCTGGACCGTCTTCGTCATCTTCGTCGTCATCGTCCTCATCTTCGTCGTCAGTCAGCAGACCCTGCTTGCGCAGTGCCTTGCGGTCGTCCAGCTCCTGGATGTGCGCGCGAGCCTCTTCCTCAATACGCTGATCCAGTTCGGTAACTTCCGCTGCGTACGCTTCGTCATCCAGCATCCGCTGCTTGCGCTCGTCCAGCCAGTTCATGACTGCTTTTGCCAGCTCTTCGGTGCCCTGGCGCTCGGAAGCGGAAATCACGAATACCGGACCTTCCCACTCCAGACGCTCGACCACATCATCCAGCATCGCCTGCTGCTCATCTTCCAGCAACTGGTCGCACTTGTTCAGCACCAACCAGCGCTCGCGCAGGGTCAGGGCCGGGCTGAATTTACCCAGCTCGTGGATAATGGTTTCGATCGCCTCAACCGGGTCACTGCTGTCCGGTGGCACCATATCGACCAGGTGCAGCAACAGCCGCGTGCGCGACAAGTGCTTGAGAAACCGCGTACCCAAGCCAGCGCCTTCGGCAGCGCCGGCGATCACACCGGGGATGTCGGCGATGACAAAGCTGCGCAACTGACCTACGTCCACCACACCCAGGTTTGGCACCATGGTAGTGAACGGGTAGTCAGCCACTTTCGGCTTGGCTGCAGAGACAGCGCGAATGAAGGTGCTCTTGCCGGCATTCGGCAGCCCCAGCAAACCCACATCGGCCAGTACTTTCAGCTCCAGCTTCAGATCACGCTGCTCACCCAGACTGCCATTGGACGTCTGGCGCGGTGCGCGGTTGACACTGGACTTGTAACGGGTATTACCCAGGCCATGGAAGCCGCCCTGTGCCACCAGTAGGCGCTGGCCCGGCTCGGTCAGGTCGCCAATGATTTCCTGGGTACCCGCATCGATCACCGTGGTACCTATGGGTACCGGCAGAATCAGATCCTCGCCCTTGCTGCCCGTGCAATCCTTGCCGCTGCCGTTTTCACCGCGCTTGGCATTGAACCGGCGGGTGTAGCGATAATCCACCAGGGTGTTGTAGTTGTCGGCCACCTCAAGGTAGATCGAACCACCATCACCACCATCACCACCGTCAGGCCCGCCTTTGGGAATGAATTTTTCCCGGCGAAAGCTCATGCAGCCATTGCCACCATCGCCGGCCTTGACCGTAATGGATACTTCATCAACGAATTTCATCTAGCTCCCTCCCGCTACGGGATGGATTGAGGTTGCTACAAAAAGGACAAACAAAAAAGCCCCGTCGTCAGACAGGGCTTTTTCGAACCAGGGTAGTATCAGGCTTCTACGACATTCACGTAGCGACGACCGAACTTGCCCTTCACTTCGAACTTGACTACACCGGCCGCCTTGGCGAACAGGGTGTGATCCTTGCCCATGCCGACGTTTTTGCCGGGATGGAATTCAGTACCACGCTGACGGACAATGATGTTGCCCGGAATGATGGTCTGACCGCCGTACATTTTAACGCCAAGGCGTTTGGATTCTGAATCGCGACCGTTGCGCGTGGAACCGCCTGCTTTTTTGTGTGCCATGGGTTTTTATCTCCTCAATGGGCTTAGGCAGAGATGCCGGTAATCTTGATTTCGGTGTACCACTGACGGTGGCCCTGACGCTTCATGTGGTGCTTACGACGACGGAATTTGATGATCCGGATCTTGTCGCCACGACCATGAGCGCTGATTTCAGCAGTCACCTTGGCGCCTTCAACGATCGGCGCGCCGATGCTGATGTCGTCGCCATTGCCAATCAGCAGAACGCGGTCGAAATCGATGCTGGCACCGGTTTCCACGTCCAGCTTCTCTACTCTCAGGTATTCACCTTCGGTGACCTTGTACTGCTTACCACCGGTAACAATCACTGCGTACATGATGCTTTCTCCGTAATCCTGCTCACCCGGCGCTTAGGTATAATGGTTAGTGGCCGGCATGGCTGCAAGTGGACCCGCCTATCGGGCCCTACCTTGCCATTGTCAAAACAGGGATGCTGTAAATCTGTTTATACGTAAATACGTACACACGTAAATACGGATTTCAGGGGCGGAAATTCTACGCAAAGATTCAAGCTCACGCAAGCTTTAACCGGCACTGATCAATACCGAACAATTACCGGGCCAAAAGGCACTGCAAGCGCCTGAAAACGGCCGTTTTCTTGACAGCGCGGGGCCCGCCACATAGCATGCCGCGCAACCTTTTAGGAATCTGCAGTTAATGTCCAGCCTGCCTTTTTATGACGCTGTCACCCGGGACTTCGATGAAGTGAATGCGCTGATCATGCGCCAGCTTCACTCCCGCGTGCCTCTGGTCGAAAAGATCGGCCACTATATTATCAGTGCAGGCGGCAAGCGCCTACGCCCACTGGTAGTGCTGCTGAGCGCCCGCGCCTGCGGCCTGGAAGATCCGCGCCAGCACAGCCTGGCGGCGATAATCGAGTTTCTGCACACCGCTACTTTGCTGCACGATGATGTGGTCGATATTTCCGACCAGCGTCGTGGCCGCAGCACCGCCAACTCCCTGTGGGGCAATGCTCCTAGCGTGCTGGTTGGCGACTTTCTTTATTCCCGCGCATTCGAAATGATGGTCGAGATGGGCGATATACAGATCATGCAGGTGCTGGCCAACGCGACTAATGTGATCGCCGAGGGCGAGGTACTGCAACTGTCCAAGGTGCGCGACGCCAGCACCGACGAAGCGACCTATATGGAAGTGATCCGCAGCAAAACGGCGATGCTGTTTGAAGCCTCGACCCATAGCGCAGGATTGCTGGCCAAAGCCGAACCCAACCAGACCGAAGCCCTGCGCGGCTACGGCAACGCGCTGGGCATAGCCTTCCAACTGGTCGATGACGTACTGGATTACACCGGCGATGCCCAGGCGATGGGCAAAAACGTGGGCGATGATCTGGCTGAGGGCAAACCCACGCTGCCGCTGATCTTCACCATGCGCGAAGGCAATGCCGAGCAGGCGACGCTGGTGCGCAAGGCGATTCAAAAGGGCGGGATCGACGATATAGAAGCTATCCAGCAGGCAGTGCGTGATTGCGGCGGCCTGGAATACACCTCAAGGCTGGCTCGAGAGCAGTCGGAAGAAGCCATACGGCTATTGCAAAGCCTGCCACCGTCCATTTACCGGGACTCTCTGGAGCAGCTGGCGCGCTTTGCGGTAGAGCGGGCTCACTGAATCCTTGCCTTCACGCGAACCCTTCGCGGCGAGGCCGCCGCTCCTACTAGAAGCTAAAAGCGCATAGCCCATAGTGGTAGGAGCGGCGGCCTCGCCGCGAAAAAGTTTTAGAGCACCTTCAACAACTCAATATCAAACACCAGCGTGCTGTGCGGCGGAATGCTGCCGGCCGCGCGTGCGCCGTAAGCCAGCTCGGAAGGAATATACAAACGCCACTTCGCGCCTTCCTTCATCAGCTGCAGTGCTTCAGTCCAACCCGCGATTACGCCACCGACCGGGAACTCAGCAGGCTGGCCGCGCTTGTAGGAACTGTCGAAAACTTCACCTGTGATCAAGGTGCCTTCGTAGTGAGTCTGCACCGTGGAGCTGGCCTGCGGCGTCGCACCAGTGCCTTCGTTGACGACTTCGTACTGCAGACCTGATGCCAGGGTAACGACACCATCGCGCTGAGCATTCTTGGTCAGAAACTCGACACCCGCCTGACCCGCTTCACGCGCAGAGGCCTCGGCGGCCGCCTGCATCTTTGCCTGCAAACCGGCGAAGGCTTGCTGCAAGGCGGCTTCTTCAACCTGGCTGGGTTGCTGGCCAAAGGCATCGCGCAGACCAGCGACCACCAGATCAATGCTCAGATCAGGAATATTGCTGCTCGCCAGTTGGTCGCCCATCTGCCGGCCAATACCGTAACTTACGCGCTGCTCGTCGTTCTCGAAGGTGCTGCTCATGGCGTTACTCCGCTAAAAAATGGCCGTCAAGCCTGACATAAAGTCAGGAAGAATTCACCAACGCCAATGACTCCGTTACAATGCCCGGCTTTTCAGGCCTATCAAGCAGAGATCCGACCATGCTGGAAAAGTTGTTTCAACTCTCGGCCCACGGCACCAACGTGCGCACCGAGATTATCGCCGGCCTGACAACCTTCCTGACCATGGCCTATATCATCTTCGTCAACCCGATGATGATGGCGGACGCGGGTATTGATCCTGGCGCGGCCTTTGTCGCTACCTGTCTGGCAGCGGCCATAGGCTCGTTGATCATGGGGCTGTGGGCGAATTACCCCATTGCACTGGCCCCGGGCATGGGCTTGAACGCCTTTTTCAGCTACACAGTCGTTGGCTCCATGGGTTATAGCTGGGAAGTCGCGCTGGGGGCGGTGTTTATTTCCGGCTTCATGTTCTTCCTGCTGAGCATCTTCAAGATTCGCGAATGGATCATCAACAGCATTCCCATGGCGCTGCGCTCGGCGATTGCTGCTGGCATTGGCCTCTTCCTGGCGCTGATTGCCCTGAAGAACGCCGGCTTTGTGGTCGATCACCCCGCGACCCTGGTGGCCTTGGGCGATCTCACTCAGCCCGCCCCCATACTCGCTGCATTGGGCTTTGCGATCATCGTCGCCCTTGCATATCGCCAGGTAACCGGCGCGGTGATGATTGGCATTCTGGTGATCACCGGTATCAGCCTGATTGCCGGCCTGAGCCAGGCCAGTGGCATCGTCTCTGCACCACCCAGCCTGGCACCGACCTATCTGCAACTGGATATCCGTGGCGCGCTTGAGATCGGCATGCTCAGCGTGATTTTCGCGTTCCTGTTCGTGGATCTGTTTGATACCTCAGGCACGCTGATCGGCGTTGCGCAAAGGGCCAACCTGGTAGATGAAAACGGCAAGATGCCGCGCCTGGGTCGCGCCCTGATGGCTGACAGCACCGCCACCATGGCCGGTGCAGCACTAGGCACCTCGACCACTACCAGCTATATTGAGTCTGCCGCTGGCACCGCAGCCGGGGGCCGCACCGGCCTGACAGCCTGCGTGGTGGCACTGCTGTTTCTCTTAGCGCTGTTTTTCTCGCCACTGGCCGGAGCTGTGCCCGCCTTCGCCACCGCACCAGCACTGATGTTTGTCGCCGTGCTGATGACCGGCGGGCTGATCCAGGTAAACTGGGACGATCTGACCGAAGCCGCGCCCGTGGTCATTACCGCAATCATGATGCCGCTGACCTTCTCCATCGCCAACGGCATTGCCCTGGGCTTTATTGCCTGGACGGTGATAAAGGTTTTCGCCGGCCGTTGGCAGGACCTGAACCCCAGTCTGTATATTCTGGCTGGCCTATTCGTCATCAAACTTGCGTTGTTCAACTAATGGGCCTGTCCTTCAACCCCGCTGATTACGACCAGGAGCTGGCTGCCAAGCGCCAGCGCCTGATAGACCTGCTCGCGCCTTTTCAAGCGCCAGAGCCGCAGGTGTTCTCGTCGCCAAAAGAGCATTTTCGCCTGCGCGCCGAATTCCGTCTGTGGTACCAGGACGGCCAGGCGCACTACGCCATGTTTGAGCCCGGCGAGAAGTACAAGGCGGTGTTGATTGACCAGTTGCCGATTGCCAGCCGCCGCATCAATGAGCTGATGGGCCCGCTGCTGGAAGCCTGCAAAGCCGACCCGCAGTTGGGCCGCAAACTCTTTCAGATCGAGTTTCTGACGACCCTGTCTGGCGAAGCGCTGGTCAGCTTGTGCTACCACCGGCCGATAGATGAGGCCTGGGACGCCCCGGCACTCGCCATCGCCGAGCAGTTGGGCATCATGCTGATAGGCCGTAGCCGGGGGCGCAAACGGGTCCTGCAGCGCGACCATGTGATTGAAGAGCTGCAAGTCGCCGGGCGTACCTGGCGCTATCAGCAAGTGGAAGGCGGTTTTACCCAGCCAAACGGCCATGTGAACCAGCATATGCTCAGCTGGGCGCTGGACGCCGCTGGCGAGAATAGCGACGACCTCCTGGAGCTCTACTGCGGCAACGGCAATTTTACCCTGCCGCTGTCCACCCGCTTCCGCAAGGTCATGGCTACTGAACTGTCGAAAAGCTCGGTCAAATCAGCCATCGCCAATCTGGAAATGAACCAGGTCGAGAATGTCACTCTTATCCGCCTGGCCAGTGAAGAAGTCACCGAGGCGCTGACCGGCGTGCGGGAATTCCGGCGCTTGCAGGGCATCAATCTGAGCGAATACAACTTCGGCACAGTATTTGTCGACCCCCCGCGCGCCGGGCTCGACCCTGCAACGCTGGAGCTGGTGAGAGGCTACCAGCGCATCCTTTATATTTCCTGCAATCCGCAAACCCTGGCCGACAACCTCGCTGCCCTGAGCAGCACACACCAGGTCACACGCTGCGCGTTATTTGATCAGTTTCCTTATACGCATCATATGGAGAGCGGCGTGTTGCTGGCGCGGCGCGGCTAAGCTTTAAACTATGCCGTCCTTTCGCTCGCGCTTTTGTTGATACATGGCCTTGTCGGACAGCTCCAATATTTCCTCCACATCCAGTTGCCCTGGCTCAGTGACAATGAGGCCGACGCTAGCACCGGCATAGATGATTGTTTGGCCACATACTTCGTAACGTCCGCGAGTGAGCTCCCCCAACTCAGACCTCAACTGGCGAATAGCATGATCGTGATCCTCATCCGGTGCAATACGAAACAGAACAAACTCGTCACCACCATACCGGGCAATTAAGTCGGACTGTGGGCAACCCGCTACCAACTTGTTGGCGATGCCGATCAAGAAACGGTCACCTGCGTCATGCCCAAACTGATCATTAATTTCTTTAAACCCATCCAGATCGATAAAAGCGACATACAACCTTTTACCTGTTTCTTTGGCCTGCAGTAGTTGCTCGCTGAGCGCTCGCGTTAAAGAGCGGCGGTTGGGAATGCCTGTCAGTGGATCAGTGTATGCGTGCTGAGTCAGCACCTGATTTTCATTGAGCAGAATATCGAGCAGTTTCTCGCTCTCGATATAGCGGGCGATTAGTGACGAAAAGAGCGCCAGATAACTTTGGTTGGCTTCCGACACGCTCAATGGCCTGTCACTGGCGGCGCATAGGGTTCCATACAAGGTGTTGTTGATCAGCCGAATCGGTTCACTTAAATACGTACAGATCCCCAGCACCCGCGCGGCATCAGAATCGCCCCATAAACCCGGGACGTCATTGGTGTAGCGTCGACCTTCACGTATCGCTCGCTGGCAAAGCGTATCTCCCCAAGGCACAGATAAGCCCTCAGGGATGTTGAGTTGGCTAGTATTCTTGGCATACACCACGGTTTGAATACCCTTCACCTCATCAATCACCGTGAAGTAAGTAGAATCAAGGCCAGTCAGCTCCTCAAGCAAATCCAGCAGTGGACGCACCACTTCCTCCAGACGACCAGGAAAGGACGTGCTCTCGGCTAGCCGAACCAGAATCGACGCGGGAAGTTGTTGTCCTGGTGTCATGATGATTATCTCTGGCTGTAAAAGAGAACGGGTGATTACCTATTACTATAGGCTAGCAGTCTGCTTGCAATGGTGCCCGCATGTACTGACTCCACGCTTGGATGAAAGCGCTGGCCGGCAATGGCCTTCCGTACCAATAGCCCTGAGCCTGTTGACAGCCCATGCTGGCTAACAGGATGGCCTGCTCCTCCGTCTCAACCCCCTCAGCGATAGTACCCATGCCCAGCGCACTAGCCATGGCGATAATGGCCTGCACAATGACCTGGTCGTGATGGCTGGTAAGGATGTCTCTGACGAAGGAGATATCAATTTTCAACGTGCTTGCAGAAAACCGGCGCAGATAGGAGAGTGAAGAGTAGCCTGTGCCAAAATCATCAATCGACAGCGAATAGCCGCCGTCATGCAGTGCGCGGGTGATGACGATAGCTTGCTCGGGGTCGCGCATAAAGTCGCTTTCCGTGAGCTCCAGGCCAATTGCAGAGGCCGGTATATCTACCAGCAACTCAGCAATGTGGCTGGCAAGTTCAGGGTCAGCAAACTGTTGCGCGGAAATATTGATTGAAAGCCGGCCGGGCAACGCCAGGCCCGTCTGTTGCCACTCAATCAGCTGCCGGGCGACCTCAGACAACACCCAAGACCCCAGGCGCCGGATCAGACCGCGCTGCTCAGCCAAAGGAATGAATTCTGCAGGACTGACCCAGCCCCACTCATCATCATGCCAGCGGCACAGCACCTCAGCACCAATAAGGCCGCCACTACATAAATCCACCTGAGGCTGGTAGTGCAGCGCCAGGCCGCCATGAGCCAGGGCTTCACTGAGACGCTCGCTCATTTGCTGGTGACGCTTGAGAACAAGCGTCATCTGCGGATCATAAAGGGAGATAGCCTCCTCTTTTTGCTTGGCATGATAAAGCGCAATGCTGGCCGCCTGAAACAGCTCTCCTGGCGTCACCGCATCCTGGGGATAAATCGCCGAACCGACGCTAACTTCCAGCGAGAAAGACCGATGTTCTATTATTATGGGCTTGCCGATCAGCTCACGTAACTGCTGAATAGTGAGGCCCAACGCTGAGGGGTCGGCCTCAGAAACAAGAACAGCAAATTCGTCGCCCGCAAGGCGCGCCATTAACTGCTGAGGAAGGGCGGCACGGCGCAAGCGACCGGCGACGGCACTCAACAGTTGATCGCCCACCGGGTGCCCGTAGGTATCGTTGATTTCCTTGAAGCGGCGTATATCCAGCAACAATAACACCAAAGCGTGTTGTTCTCTTTCGGCCTGGCGACGCAACCGAGTGAGGCTTTCCATAAAGTTTGCCCGATTAGGCAAACCAGTGGCACTGTCGATATACGCTAATTGATGCATGCGCTGATGATCCCGCCGGCGCTCCAGCTCGGTCGCTGCATCAGTGGACAAAATGCGCAGCACTGACGTCCCGAAGGCAGTAGCCGGGAGCGTCCCGTAGTACATCACCACAATCACCCCAATGGGTTCGCCAACGGCATTGTCAAGACGACGGCCAATCCAGGAGTTTGGCTTATCGACGAAGCCCGGGACCGTAAGCAAGGCCCCATGTGCTACCGTGCACTCCTGCTGATCAATAATATCTGCACAGAATGTACCAGCCAGATCAAAGCTGACGTTCACCAGCGACCGACCGGCAGAAATCAGGCTAACTGTGCTGATGGTCCGAGCTGGCATTTCAACCAGCAGGTCATCATCCATGGCAGGGCTATCGAGTTGCGCAATGAAACCAGCGTCTGCTTCCAGAATATCAGTGAGGCTGAGCAACAACTGCCGGAAGTAATTATCACCGAGGCGGCTGGTGACGGTAGAAGCAATCTGAATAACGGCATCTTGGACGCGTTGAGCCTCATACTGCTCGGTAATGTCCGTGATAAAACCCTCAAGGTACAAGACTTCCCCACCATCAGCGTAAACAGCCTGCCCCTTCTCATGCACCCAGCGAATATTGCCGTCGAGATGTAAAAGACGGTATATGATCGAAAAAGAGGACCGGGTAACGATACCGGCCTGTATACCATCAGAAACGCGCTGGCGGTCATCCGGATGAATCAGCCCTATGAAGGTGCGTTTAGTGTTATTACTCAGTTCAGAAGCGCTGTAACCGGTAAGCGCAGCCACCCCCTCGCTGACGATCAACATAGTCCAAGCATCGTCATTCAAGCAGCGATAGGCCATGCCGGGCAGGTGGTTGAGCAGTGTTTGCAGCCGGCGCTCGCTCTCCTTTGCAGCCAGTTCAGCCTGAAGCCGTCCAATCTCAGCTCCCACCTGAACCGCGGCGATACGGAGAACCTCCTCTTCGAAGCGTGCAAACTCCATCGGAGTGTTTTTCATTACAGCCAAAAGGCCTTGCGACGCACCAGTCGCATCTTGAAGCGGTAACCCTAGGTAGCTTTGCGCACCCAATTCATTAAGCAGCGCATCCTGCGGGAAAAGAGTTTGTACATCAGAGGGGTATATACACGTTTGTTGACCAATAACCGTTTCACACGGCGTGCCTGCCAACGGGTAATTTATATTTTCAGCGAGGGCACCAGCGGACCACACAGCCAGGGTTCGCACCTCCACCGGCGAAACGAGACGCGCCAGCACAACGTGGTCGACCTCCAGAATAGACGCAAGACGCTGAACGAAGCGGCCATAAAAATCAGCTGCCCCACTATAAGCCAGGCTCTCGGCTAACCGATGAAAAGCTAATTCAGCTTTGTTGTCGCTGGGCATACCATCGCTCCAGGCTGTTTAATAATATCAATATGCAGCCCTGCACTGGAGTCGTCCATCTGTTTTCGTTGCGATCGCGCGCCTGGCGCTGCTACCTGTTGTTACAGGGTGTGAATAGTGGAGCAGGCAAGAACCCCCCGGCGTAAAAGTGGACGCCGCCTGATCGGTATTACCCTGAGCAATTGAGACTCCAGAGAGTGCCGAAGCCGCGCCGCCGGTTTGCGATCTAGATAACGTTATCTTAGACGCCGGCTGCTCAGAACCACGCCAACCAGAAGATAGTGGTTAGGCAATTGTACTCTCAGCAGTACTGACGAAGAAACGTCAAAGTCATAATGCTCGCTCGCTATGGCTTCCTGACACCGAACAGCGACCAGACAGCAGAATTACACGCTATTTTAGCGCACGGCATGTGTGACGAGGGTCAGGCGGATTAGATGCGGCCACGGGGTGAGATAAAGAACCATAGCATCGCATCACTATGACTCTGACACTATTGATTAACTGCGCGCTGATTCACCAGTTTCCTCATACGATTCGTATCGGTAACGGGATATTGTTGGAGCTGCGCAGCTAGAGGCAAATCAATGACTCCGACCCCGTTGATTTTCCATCATATGGAATCAGGGGTGTTGCTGGAACGACGCAACTAGCCGCACGTCGGCACCATTTTGGCGCACCACCTGTTCTACCCTATACTGCCTCGATCGACCTTAAAACAATAACCCAGCCGGATTCCGCGCTGGCAGTCGAGGCAATAACGCATGGCACATGAAGGCTTTCTCTACGAGAGCATCAGTCAGCAGTTGCGCAGCCAGATCCGCGGGGGCAGTTACCAGGCGGGCGAGCGGCTGCCCTCGGTCCGGCGTCTGAGCCAGCCGGGATGGTGATCTACTGCAATTCGTTCTCCAAATCCCTGACGCCTGGTATGCGGTTGGGTTGGGTGGCGCCGGGGCGTTTTCACCATCGCCTGCGCGAGCTCAAACAGATCAGCAGCATCACCACCGCCTCCGCCCCGCAACTGCTGATGGGCCGCCTGATGGAAAGCGGCTTTTACGCGCAGCACGTGCAGCAACTGCGCCAGCAGCTTGAGGCGCAAACAAAGGAGACCGCCGCAGCCGTGCTGGATGCCTTCCCGCCAGGGACACGCATTGATATCCCCACCGGTGGATGCGTGCTCTGGGTTGGGCTGCCAAATCGAATCGACTCCAGAACACTCTTCGATCGGGCGCTGGCCGGGGGCATTCATATCTTCCCTGGCACCGTGTTTTCCGCAGGTCCAAGGCATTTCAATTACCTGCGCCTGAATGCTGGCACACCTACCAACCCCAAGCTCCGGCAGGCCATACGTCAGCTAGGGGAGTTGGCGCGGGGCATCTGAGCACCCGCGCCAGCGCAGCTCAAGGCTCGCGAGCAATACCGGTGTAATCATCGCTGTAACAGGGGCCAGCACCGCACACATCTACCACAGCCCCGCCGCTCTTCATGAACTCCGACTTCTGCAACCTTGCCGCCACCGTATTACGGGGGGATTCATGCGGGTCATTACCTACCGAACCATCGGGCCCCGTATTGTTGGTCGGCGGGAATGGGTTGCCGCGAGTACCGTCCGCACTCACTGCCCCCGAATCCCAGATCATCAGCGCGTGGCCGTCATAGGGATACTGCTCGATCAGTCGAATAGCATGGTACGGATTGCTGTCTGGATGCTCACCCAAGCGTACAGTGGGCTCATGAATAGCCGCACCAATAGTCCTGGCCATGATCTCCGCGCTCCATTGCGTGACCTGATAATCACCCAGGCCGACATGCAACAGCACGCGCTTGTCAGTCCCGGTATTGGGCAGGTAATCCCCAGCCAGATGACTGAGATAACCGTTGTTCTCGGCCCTGTCCCAGAGCATCTGCATCAGGGCAAAGGTCAGCGAGCGATCCAGACCATCCTCATAGGCCTCATACAGAACCGACCCGAAGCGCTGATTGAACGGACCATAGCGCCGCAGCAGCAGGCTGTAATTGCTGCCCGGCACGCCCAATACGCCACGATCGATATTTGGCGCAGTTGCCACCAGAGCGCCACCAAGAATCCCGCCCTGGCTGTTACCGTCGTAGAAGACCTCGCTGGGGTCATATACCAGCGTATCTGCTGGCCCGTGCCTGAATGCCGGGGCGGCCTGGAACCCCTGGGGGTGCTTCAACAGTTCGGCAAGGAACATTGCATTCAGCAAGCCCTGCTGACTACGGTCCAGTTGCTGCGGTAACAGACTGATATTGGCCAGTATCCGGTGAATAACACCCGCGATGAAATCTTCGGTGGCCATGCCCACCCAGTCGGTGGCGCAAAACATGACGTTATGCTCGGTTTGCATCGCACGCACGTTACCCGCACGAAACTCCCCGCCTGGCCCCTCGCCAAACAACCCGTGGCCATACAAGGCTGCACGCGCGGGGGTGACCGGGCTGTTGCTATCCGCAAAATCCGCAACGGCCGTCACTGGTATCTGACAACGATAGCGCGCAGTAAACACATCCGAGCCATTCAATACAGAGGGCAAGGCGTCGGGGTCGTCGCTGGCATAGTTGAAGCTGGAGCCAGGTGGGCCGCCCTGGACGTTCAGATAATTGGGCACCTCAAAGGTGCCGGTGATCCCGCGACTCAATCCATCGCGCGCAGATCCGTCGATAAGCGGGCCGACCTGATCGACAGTGAATACCGGCGCACTGTTACCCAACCGGGCGAAGGCATCATCCCTGATACGCAACATCCGCGCGGTAATGGATTCCTGACTGGCGATAGTAAAATCCCAGGCCAGATTCAAGTTGTCGCGAGCTACCCCCACCGCCTGCAAATCATCAAATATATTCTCCATCGCGGCTCGACGGTCTTCGTAGACCGCTACCCCGGTGTCGATTCCGTCGCGGTATGCCCGGAACAGCTCGTTGGGCTCCAGCAACTCGCCGTCGGCGTTGCGCCCGCTACGAATGGCGGCGATATAACGCTGACCCTCCTTGAAGTTCACCGCAGGCCTGATAATCAGCGCTTGCCGGTTGGCATCCGGTGCATTGGCATCCAGCTCGGCCCAGATCAGATGCCGCTCACCGGTATCGGCATTAATCACCAGGATGGGCGCATCCGCATCCAGTGCATCTTCAATATCGCCAATCCCAACCGCACCTGTCTGCGTCAGATCAATGCCCGGCAAATGGGCAAGCAGCATCGAGCCGGGTGAGAAACCGTCATTGCGATTCCATTCCTGCGGGTCCACAGGCGCGGCAACCGTAGTGGTCACACCTTGTGGCGCCAATTGACTCGGCGCAATGGACACTGGCTGCGCCACCGGCATGCCCGCCACATCGAAGCTCACCCGCAAGCCGGTTTCGGTACTGACATCTTCGCGGGTGAAGAAATTACTCGGGAACGGATACAGGCAATGGGTATTTACCGTGTGATCACAATAGCCGGCGCTGGCCTGATCAAATTGCGATAAATCAACCGTCTCAGGGGCCGCAGGCGCATTAGAGCGGGAACTGGAACCAGAACTCAGGCAGCCCTGCAGCAGCAAGGAACCACACGCCAGTGCTACCAGTGTCAACTTCGATTGCATGGCCATCTCCTCTTATTGTTGTTGGTATGCCTGCCCAGCCTAAGCGCTGGCAGCCAGGCAAAACAGGTACAGATTCAGCTAAACGGCTGACACAGATAGCACTGCTGAGCAGGGGCAAATCAGAGGGTGGTCCTGAATCTGTACCAATGCTTTAGTCGAATCTGTACCTGTTTTACCTGCCGCGCGCCGCCGTAGCATGGGCAAGCCCGACAATCACAACAACAAGGCCATACGAGGGATACACCATGTCCAGCCTACAGCGGTACGCAACACCTTTCGCAGTCAGCCTGCTCACGCTGGCGCTCACCGGTTGCCTTAGCTCTGGTGGTTCCAGCTCCAACTCAGGTTCAGATGCGGGCGGGCCACAGCCCGACCTCACCCTTAGCGTGCTCTCCAGCGCACCCGACCAGGTCAGCGGCGGCGATGTACTGCTGTCGGTGGACGGTGATATGGATCTGGTCGACGCCGAGCTGGATCAACTGGAGCTATGGCTGAACGATCAGGAGATCGAAGCGACCCGGATAACACGGCGCAATGGTCGGCTGGAGGTGCTGGTAGAAGGGCTTGCAGAAGGTGAAAATACTTTGCAATTGCACCACGCCGCGCACGGCCCGCTGTATGAAATGACACTGACCAACCACCCGATTACCGGGCCTATTTTCTCCGGGCCACAACAGTATCCCTTTGTCTGCACTGTGAGTACCGAGTTGAACAAGCAGCCGATAGTAGATACCGACGAGGGCATGGGTTTTCCGGTCTTGGATGCCAACAATACCCAGATTGGTCTCAGCAAGGACTGCTCTATCGAGTCTTATGTGGAGTTCTTCTACCGCGCCACCGACAACACCTACAAACCCCTGCCGGACAACCGCGTTCGCCCTGCGGACATGGCCACCACCACGCTGACTGACGGCCGCGTGGTCGACTTTATCGTGCGGCGCGAAGTCGGCACCATTAACCGCTTCATCTACAGCTTCGCCACACTGGCCAGCCTCAGCGACGCTGCAGATACCGCCTCGACCGATCTCTGGAACGGCCGAGCCATGTTCCACTTCCTTGGCGGCGTCGCCATTGGCCACACCCAGGGGCGTATGGACAATCGCTCCATGGTGCCAGAGGTGCTCGGCAAAGGTTATGCCGTGCTCTTCTCTACAGGCACCCGTACCAACTCGCATTACAATCTGCAGGTGGGCGGCGAGACCGCGCTCATGGTCAAGGAGCACTTCGTCAAACGCTTCGGTACCCCGGAATACACCGTTGCCATCGGCGGCTCCGGTGGCGGCATTCAACAGTACGTCTACGCCCAGAATCACCCCGGCCTGCTGGACGGCGGCGTACCGCAATACTCCTACCCCGACATGGTCACCCAGACCATCCACGTGGGTGACTGTGAGCTGCTTGAGCACTATATGGATGTCACCGACAGTGACAACAACCTGTGGACCACGACTGCCAATCGCAGTTGGCTGGTAGGGCTCAATTCAACCGACGACTACCCAGACCCCTTCGCCCCATACAAACCCCTGTTCGGTTACAACACAGCGCCAGGCATGAGCGAATGCATTCCAGCGTGGCGAGGGCTGACACCGCTGGTCATGAACCCGCATTACGGCGAGGCGCGCAATCAGCAATTGATGCAACCACCGGGCATCATGGATAGCGTGCAGTGGACCCACTACGATGACCTGCGCAATATCTATGGTGTGGATGAAAACGGTCAACCGCGTACGTTGTACGATAATGTCGGTGTCCAATACGGCCTGCAGGCGCTCAACGATGGCAACATCACCCCTGCAGAATTCCTCAAACTCAACTCGCAGATCGGTGGCTGGAAGCATCCCAAGAATATGGTGCAAGAGGGCGTGCCCTTTATTGGAGAACCAGAAGACGCTCTCGCTGACCCCAGCAAATTCGATCCCTGGAGCCGGCGGAATATGCGTCTGAGCCCGGACGGCACTGCCCCCGCCCCACGCACCGAGGGCGACCTGCAAGCAATCAATGCCGCTTACAGCTCAGGGATGGTGTTTGATGGAGAGCTGAACATACCGGTCATCGACTGGCGGCATTATCTGGAAGAGGTACTGGATATGCACAACAGCCATCAGTCGTTCTCCGGCAGGCAGCGTATTCGCAACCAGATGGGCCACTCGGACAATCAGGTGATCTGGTTCACCGACGCACGTCCCACCGACACCAGCGACCCAAACCGCCCCCGGCCCCAGGATAATTTTGATCAAACCTGGCAAGCACTGGACGTGCTCCACGACTGGATTACCAATATCCGGGAAAATTCTGACCAGAGCATTGCAGACAACAAGCCTGCTGCCGCGGTGGATAGCTGCTTTGAGACCAACGGCGACATCATCGCTGCCGGTGACAACGTCTGGGACGGGATCCTCGACAACGACGCTCCCGGCGCCTGCACCCAGCGCTTCCCGACCTACACCACCTCGCGGATGGTAGCCGGTGGGCCGATTGAGGGCAGTATCTTCAAGTGCACGCTAAAACCCGTCACCACGGCTATCAGTGATGGCACCTACGGCTCCTGGATGCCCGACAGCGACCAGACTGCCGAACTGCAAGCCATCTTCCCGCAGGGGGTGTGTGACTACAGCCTGGCGGATCAGGGTAGGCCGCGGGGTTAGACTAAAATCGCTAAATCGCTCTAGCCAGGAGCTCCACTGGCTAGAGCGATCCACCTAAGCTCAGGCAGCAACGCTGCCCCGGCGAATCTGCCCTCCGCCTCCAGCTACCATCCATGACTAAAATCTTGCCTTCCATCCTCTGCCAGAGGACGTATGGGCAAAGGTTGTTTAATGTCGTGCTCATATAAAATATGGAGTCTGTCATGCACTCTGGAAAAGCTGGTGGGTTTACTCTCGTTGAACTGATGATAGTGCTGGTACTGCTAGGTATCATTGCCACTATTGCTGTGCCGAACTTTACTGGGCTAATACGCGACAATCAGGTCTTGGCGCAGGCTGAGGAGTTAAACTCTCTCATGCAGTACGCACGAAGCGAATCCGTAATTCGCCGTAGAACGATTAGTGTCAATCTCGATACAACGCAACGGCAAGCTTCTGTCGTCATACCTGGACCCGGTGAAGAGCCGGACACCTCACTTCGCACCGCAAGCTTCACCGGCAGCAATAATATTTCGTTCGCATCCAGCCACCCACAAATCACTTATCGGCCCAATGGCACCTCAACAGTTGGTAACTATCGGGCGACGTTCTGCCGCGACAGTTCAGCTGAAACGGGATATCTACTGACCGTAGTAGGAAGCGGCAGAACCATCCTCCATCCGAAAGGAAGGAATGAGAACGGCGCCAGCCTGGGAGGATGTTGAATATGAAGCAAATTAATAAAGGCTTCAGCCTACTCGAAGTGTTGATCACCATTCTCCTTGTTACGATAGGCATCCTCGGCATGGTTGCTATGCAAGGGCGTAGCATTCAATACACTCAAGATTCGCTGCAGCGGACACAGGCAGCGATACTCGCTAACGAGCTGGTCGAGATCGTTCGAGCAAGTCCCACATCTGTGACACCAGAAGACACCGACAATCTGTTCTTCAGCGACGCGCTCCCTACCAACACCAACGCCGTTGATTGTCTTCAAATCCCAGCCAATGCGCTTATGGCCGATCAACTTGGATGCTGGGGTGACAAAGTACGCCGTACGCTTCCAGGATTAGACTCTGCTGATATCACCCCTGAATTCATAGAATAAGTGCAACGCTTGAAACGATAGGCAGAGAGCCAGCTACCGGTACAATCCAGGCTCTCACACCGAAGGATTCAAGCGCATATGAATGCACATTACCGGCAACTGACTCA
>Ga0163216_100751_pt1 | contig 35809 bp, 19 predicted proteins | sample SynspAceP_FD_167610 | JGI IMG/M metagenome (GOLD analysis project Ga0163216, IMG submission 167610) | Saline lake microbial communities from Ace Lake in Antarctica - Synechococcus sp. Ace-P (Illumina Assembly) | ecosystem: Environmental > Aquatic > Non-marine Saline and Alkaline > Saline ...
CAACGAGCCAACAGCCAACGAGCCAACAGCCAACGAGCCAACAGCCAACGAGCCAACAGCCAACGAGCCAACAGCCAACGAGCCAACAGCCAACGAGCCAACAGTCAACGAGCCAACAGCCAACGAGCCAACAGCCAACGAGCCAACAGCCAACGAGCCAACAACCAACGAGCCAACAGTCACCGAGCCAACAGTCACCGAGCCAACAGCCAACGAGCCAACAGCCAACGAGCCAACAGCCAACGGCCTGGTGCAATTTTCATTCAATGGCGTGCCCTGGCGCGACGTCATCAACTGGGTCGCCACCGAAGCCGATTTGGCGTTGCATGTCGGCGACTTGCCACCGGGGAGTTTCACCTACACCGACCCAAGCGAGTTCACTTACGAAGAGGCGATCGCACGCATCAATTTATTTTTGCTCTCCGAAGGCTTCACGCTCGTCCGCAGCGGTCGGCTTTTATCGGTAGTCAATCTCGGCGACCCGCGGAGCATTCAACAACTCGACATCCTCGCGGAACTCGTGACGACGAGCGAACTCGATCAGATGGCGCCGCACGACGTAGTCAAGTGCTTTTTCCCTCTCGGCGAGATCAGCGCTGACGAAGCCGTTGCCGAAATCTCCGCATTGAAATTGATGACCAATCCGACGGTGCTGGCCAAGACCAATCAATTAATGATCGTCGACACCGCCGCCAAACTTCGCAATGTCAAGACCGTTCTCGACTCGTTCGAACCGGATGACGCAATGAACGATGGAACGGTTGTCAAGAGTTTCCAATTGCAGCACGTGACGGCCGAAGACGTCTTGACCGTCGCCCGTCCGCACCTCGGGCTGGCGACAGGAGAAATGATCGGCATTGATGTCAGTTTGTCGGCCGACATCGCGGGCAAGTATTTGTTTATCACGGGCCTCGAAGACAAGGTCACATTGATCGAAGGGATCGTCCAATCGCTCGACCAACCGCGGCAAAGCATGGTTGAAATCGCTGGCGAAATGGAACTGAAGTCGTACGCGATCGAAGGCGGCAATGTCGACACAATCTACAACGTCTTGCAAACTCTGCTCGCCGGAAAAACCGTTCGCTTGAGCAAAGATGAAGCGACCGGAACCGTGGTCGCCCTGGCCACACCGGAAACCCAAAGGGAAATCGCCGCTACCGTCGCCCAGCTCAAAACCGCCGAAGCCGAGTTCGAAGCCATCGAACTCAAAAAGGTCGATCCGTACTACGCGATCACCCTGATCGAACAGATGCTCGATCTGCCCAACCCGCTCGATGAGCCCGAGCAAGGCGACGAGGACCGACCGAAAATCGATGCGGATCCGGCCAGCATGCGGTTGTTCGTTCGAGCCAAACGGTATGAGATCGAGCAGATCAAAAAAATCGTCGAGGGACTCGAGTCCGGCGGCGGGACCGCGCCGACCAACGACACGCGGATTTTTCCGCTGACGGGTAACAACGCTCAAACGACGCTTGAAGCGGCAACGAAATTTTGGCGCGGTGGCAACCCGGTCGTCGTTTACCCGCCCACCGACGCCCCGTCACCCGCCGTGGTGGAACGCGTCCCCGGAGCCACCGATCCAAAGGCCACCGATCAAAAAGCCGGCAACCGAATCCCTGCGAATACGCCGAACCGAGCGCGAACGAACCAGCCGATCACTCCCGATTCCTCCGAGGTTCCCTTCGTCGATCAAACGGTAATCCGAGTCCCCGAGTCGTCGGCGCAAGAGGCAGTGGCGGCGCACGAGGCAGTGGCGGCGCCCAGATCGATGACGGGCGACCCGACTCGACTCGTCACCGCCAATTCGAAAAATGCTCCGGACACGATCCGTTGCCAGTTAACGCCAGGCGGGTTGCTGTTGCAGTCCGACGACGCCGCAGCGCTGGATCGTTTCGAATCTCACCTGCAAACCATCCTGGGACCCCAACGTGATACCGCCGTTTCCCCTCCGGTCGTTTTTTATCTGCAATACACCAAACCCGATGACGCCCTGCGGATGCTCGGTGAGTTGATCGACGGTGGCGATGCGGCGAGCGAGGGCCAAACCGGATCGCTCGTTAACGGACTCGTCGGTTCACGTTCTTCCCTGCCCACGTTCAGCATGGTTTTATCGAGCGAGGGGACGACCACCATGATGTCGGGCACGATCACGATCGTCGCCGACACGCGGCTCAACCGCTTAATCGCCCAGGGCACCACTGCGGACATTGAATTGGTTGAAGGCTATCTCAAAATTATTGACAAGGACCGCAGCCTCGCCGAGATCCAAACCTACGGTTTCTCCGAGGTCATTGAACTCGTCAACACGCGAGCCACCGAGGTCGCCGAGGCGATTCGCGGAGCGTACGCAAGTCGAATCGACAACAAGACCAGCAACGGGCGTAACGACGATGGGCGTAACACACGTGACGCCGACAATCGGAACCAACCCGAACGTGAGGATCCTAAGAAAGCGGGTTTGAAAACTGGCGCTGCGTCGCCCAAGGATCTCGAACCGAAAATGACCGTCGCAGTCCACCAACCGAGTAACTCGTTGATCGTCACTGCACCGGAAAATTTGATGGCGGAGGTTAAGAAATTATGCCAGATCATCGATGCTCGTGGCGAGCAGGCCATCGAAGTCGTCGTGCCCAGCAACGGTGAAGTCATGGGAATGGTCATCCAACAATTGATCCTCGGTGAATCGGCAACGCCGAGCAACCGACCACGCTCCAGTCGAGAGACGCCGCGAGATCGCGATGGCCGCTAAGCACATCGTCACAATTGATTCGGTGGAACCACGTAGCAGCGTCTCTTTGAGGCGTTGGAAATTGCGAGTCTCAGAGAGACTCGCCGACGCGAGGTTCTGCCGAACCTTGTCCGCCGATGCGCTCACCCCCGCTTTTGCATCGGCAAGGTGGTGCCTCGCTTGGTTCGCACTCGCCATCATCGCCACAACCGCATTGCCGTCTCCCTCAATGGCCCAATCGGGGTTGCGTGTCTCACTCGAACGACTCGACGTTGACGGCGATGGTGATATCGAACCTGAGGAAATAACATCCCTATCCCGTCCGTACCTCGAACGAGTCGCCCGAGGCAAACGATTGTCCCTTGAGCGTGACAACACCATCGAAGCGTGGCAGGAATCTGCCCGGATCTATCACGCTCTGCAAAATGGTGCCTCCGGTCGCGGTGTCCGAATCGACGCCGATGCCGGCTCGTTGGCGTTCGGTCCCGAACCGGACGAACCGATGGTGCCCGAGTTCGGATTGCCGTACATCAAGTATCCTTACATCGAAGATGATTTACGAGAAGCCGACCGAACGTTGCGACGCAGCGACGACAATCGCGACGGTTTCATCGACCGCCGCGAAGCCCGACGGGCGGAGTGGACCCACCGCGATCCGTTCGAAGAGGATTACGATAAAGACAATCGACTCAGCCGCATGGAACTGGCTCAGCGATACGCCCGACGCCGACTCGTCCAAGAGGATGCTGGCGAATTGATCCAAAGGGCACAACGCATCGGCAACGGTGTTCGCCCCTTCGATCGCCCCGAAGGCAGCTCGGAAGATGGTCGGCGCGAATGGTGGCGGCGGCGTGGTGAGGATGCGTTCGCGTCCACCGTGATGGATCGATTCGACCTCGATCGTAACGGAACCCTCGATGTCCGCGAATCCGTCGGCATCGGCTTGCCCTCCGTTCGCATCGATGTCAACCGTGACGGCGTCTTGACGCGAGACGAATTGAAAACACATTTGAATGAACTGGAAAAACAATCCGGCAACCTCACCGAGGGGCTGCCTCCTTGGTTTTACGAACTCGACGCGAATCGTGACGATCAAGTCGAGATGACCGAGTTCGCCGAAGAATGGTCGGATGAAAAAATGGCCGAGTTCGAATCCTACGACACCAACTCCGACGGGATTCTCACTAGTAGCGAAGCCGCCGCCGCGAAATCACTCGTCGGGGGCAGCTTCCGAAACGAGCAAGCCGAAACGTTGCCGCCGAAGCAATCCGTGATCTCGGAAATCTACATTGAAGAAGATTTCCTGATCGCTGATTTGAACGTGCAACTGTCGATCACCCACACCTACGCCGGGTTTCTCGACGGTCACCTGGTCGGTCCCGATGGCCAGCGCATCGAGTTGTTCACCGAAGTCGGTTCCAACGACGACCATTTCAATAACACGATTTTTGATGACCAGGCATACATTCCGATTGTCAAAGCACGCCCACCGTTCGAAGGCACGTTTCAACCCGAAGCACTCACGAAACGGACTCCCGGTTTGGATGCTTTCAAAGGCAAGAGCATCCAAGGAACATGGCAATTGGTGATCAGTGGAACCCGCAGCGACCGATTCGGGTTGCTCAACGCATGGGGGCTGATCGTTAAACCGGTCACCACCTTGCCGGGCCAGTAAAGAACTGTTGTTTCCACCGGTTCCCACTGCTCGACAAAATTGCCCATGGCCAATATCCGCAATCTCGTTCTCGTCTTCGGCGATCAACTCAATCACGACTCCGCCGCGTTAGCCGATTTCGATGAGAAACTCGATCGCGTGTGGATGGCCGAGAACGACGAAGAGGCGACTCACGTTTGGTGCCATCAAACCCGGCTCGTCGCGTTCTTTTCACCGATGCGGCACTTCCGTGACGAATTGATCGCCGATCGCAAACCGGTGCTCTATCACGAATTGACCGGCGACCGACGCAAGGCCCGTGGGTCGAGTTTCGCATCGGTGTTGACGAAGACGCTCGACGAAAACCAAGTCGAGAAAATTCACTTTGTCCGACCCGGCGATTATCGAGTACGCGAACAAGTCATCGCGACAATCGATCAATCCGGTTTGCCTTACGAGGAACACGAAGATCATCACTTCTATTGCACGTTGGACCGGTTCGGCGAGTGGGCAAACAATCGAAAATCGATGGTGCTCGAACAATTCTATCGCACGATGCGAAAAGAACTCGGCATCCTGATCGACTCCGCTGGCGATCCCGAGGGTGGCCAATGGAACTACGATAAAGACAACCGAGGCAAATTCGGCAAAACCGGTCCACCGAAGCTGCTCGAACCGATCGCGTTCGCTCCCGACGAAACCACGCGGTCGGTGATGGCAATGGTTTTGGACCGGTTCGCCGACCATCCCGGTTCGCTCGACGCGTTCGACTTGCCGGTGTGTCGCGCCGACGCGGTTGCTTATTTGAACGATTTCATCGAGGACCGTTTGCCTAATTTCGGTGCTTATCAAGACGCGATGTGGTCGGGTGAAAAATTCCTCTACCACTCTCGATTGTCCAACGCGATCAACTTGCACTTGCTCTCGCCCCGCGAGTGCGTCGACGCGGCCATCGCCGCCTACCATGACGGCCTCGCGCCACTCAACAGTGTCGAAGGATTCGTACGCCAAATCCTCGGCTGGCGTGAATACGTTCGCGGCATCTATTGGACGCAAATGCCGGAATATGAAGAACTGAACTCGTTGGGGTGCGATCCCGATCAAGACGTGCCGTCATTCTTTTGGGATGGTGAAACGGACATGGCCTGCGTTGCCGATGCGATGCGATTGCTTCAGGATACGGCCTACGCCCATCACATCCAACGCTTGATGGTGCTCGGTTTGTTTGCCCAGCTCTACGGAACCCATCCGCTGAAATTCCACGAGTGGCACATGGCCATGTACGCCGACGCGATCGATTGGGTCAGTCTGCCCAACGCACTCGGCATGAGCCAACACGGTGACGACGGGTTGATGGCGACGAAACCGTATTGCGCGACCGGCAAATACATCCAACGGATGAGCAACCACTGCAAATCATGTCGATACGATCCGGCGAAATCGATCGGCGAGGACGCGTGTCCCTTCACGACGTTGTACTGGGATTTTCTAGACCGACATCAAGACACGTTCCGCAAGAATCACCGGATGGTATTGCAAATCAAAAACGTTGAAAAGAAAAGCGAACCCGAACTGCACCAAATCCGCGAACACGCGGTGCGGTTACGAAGGTAAGCACGATGTTTTAGGAGGTGGGGTAAATTTGGTATTTTTGAGGGTACGCAGTTTTTCAACGACGCCCACCCAATCAATCACGCAGCCCGGTTCAGACCATCCATTGCGGTTGGGCCTTGGCATCGTCGCCGAACCAACCCCGTTTCTTTGCCGCATCGACGAGTCGAGCTGGTGGGCGGATGACGAGCAGCGTGGAGAGCAGGATGAACACGATCCCAGCGATCGCGAGCGGACGACGGGTGTCGGCGATCACATAGACACCGCCTTGCCCAGGACGAATCACCTCCGTCGCGGCCACCGGCAAACCGTATTGCTCGGCGAGTTTCACCGCGTTGATCATGTTGATCACCGGCACACCGGAGGCGAGAAAACGGGTCGCCACGCAGTCCGTCGCGCTCGTGGACGTCGACTCCCCAGTGGGGTCTTCTTCCGTCGCGGCGTTAGAATTGCGTGCAGCCGAGTCGCTCCGGTTCAGCCCCAACAGATTCTTCGGGTGAAACGCGCCCATCGGTCGAATCACACCTTCGCCTAACACGTCATTGCCAACCGTGCCGCCGACCGACGCGTCGCCGCCACCGACGTTGATGTACGCGGCATAGGTCTCGTCCTCGACGGCTTGCGAGTAAACCACCATGCGTCGCTCGATCGCATCATCGTCGCTAGCACTATCCATCAACGGCAACCCGCTACGATCGATCGAGGCTTCGAGAATCTGCCGGGTATCGTCGCTCATGCCTGCGGCACGGTCCTGGAAACCGCCGCGGGATACCATCTCGCTGCGAAGATGAAGGATGCCCTGCTCGTACAGCATCTTCTCCATGTCCGGCCACATCAGGTCCGGTGAGTTGGCACCGAACTGGCTCGACGCGGCGCTGCTGATGATGACCGGACGCAGGTCCATGGCTTCGGCGGCAGAATAAACCGCGATGTTGAGCGCCGGGAACGAACCGGTGCACCCGATTGCGATCCGGTCGCCCGGTCGCACGCCGGCTTCGATCAACAGCCGCATCGCGACGGCGGCAAAGTTCGGATTGACGCTGGTCAATTTCGCGTCCAGGTGTCCTGGCAAACTCGTCACCAACGACATCGACGGCCCGACCATCCCGGTGTTCGCCGGGTCGTGAATATCCAACATGCGGTGACCCAGGACGACACGTTTGCAATGGATCGCGTCGAATGCCTCGGCGGCCTGCTCGGACGCCCGCAGCATGCGGTCTTCCACGTCGGGAATTTGCATCGCCGATCCCGCGATCAATTCCAACGTGCCCCAACGACTCGGCGCGTTTCGCAGCGCGACCACCACGACGACCGATAAGGCGGCGAGAAACAACAACGAGCCTGACGAAATCTTCTGCGGGCGATAGTAGAGCTTTTTCATGTTCCGTTTTGATGTGAAATGGGTTTAACGATTCTGCGCTTGGATTCCAGGGTTCAGACCCCCAGCCGAGATGACGGGCATCACGCCAAATGCGTTACACCGATCGCGACCAACGTCAGGTGAACCAAAGCCGTCGCGATGATCAGCGGCGAGAGCGTTTGCACCACACCGCTGCGCGAAATCCAAAGTGCGACTAACCCAGGAATCACGAAACCGATCACCGTCATGTTTTGCATCCACGCGATCGAGCTCGACGCATCACCGACGGCACCGCCGGCGATCGACATGCTCACGCCGGGCCACAACATTTCCAGCAACGCTCGCAACGACGCGGCGACGGCGAACCCGAACACCATCGTCAACACGACACGGCGGCGGCCGAACAGAATCGCATAGCGATCGAGCTGATGGACCAACCACGCGGTCAACAACGCCGCGACCACGGTCGCGAGAATCGTCAACGGTTGATCGAACGACAACGCCAGGTAACCCGGAACAATCATCCCGCCAACGCTCAAACCGAACGCCTCGGTAAACAGCAAACTGACGACCAGACCGATGCCGATCGACAACGCGAGCCATTCCATCTCAGACCATCTCCATCACTCGAACAGGAGCTGATTCGGGGACTGCGAATCGTTCCCATCCGTCTTGTTTTGCGAAATAATCAGCCAACTCCATCCCAGGTCCGGCAATATTGCCGACTCCCACCAACATCATTCCCGAGCCGGATTGCAAACTCACATTCGCCGCCGGCACACCCGCTTCGGCAGCAACCTCGGCACGATGTTCCACGCGATCATCCCCCTCGACGGATTGCCAAGTGCGAGCAGGCTCGTCGCCACTCGGCGACACGCTCGCCAGCGCGGGACGTTGTCCTAATTTCGATTCCTCGGCCGCGAACGATTCGAGCAACATCGTGACGACTTCATCGCCGGTCGCGTTGCCCAAACACAAAATTTTGTTTTGGTCGATGCCGCCTTTGAGCAACCGCCGTAGAAACACGTCCGTTCCCGACCCGATGATCACGACACGGTCATATTTTTGCCAATGGACACATGAATCCGCCATCGTGAGCGAGCGATCGATCCGGTCGACACGGCAATTCATTACCAACACACGGCGTTGCACGCCTGGGAAGTAATCGTAGGCCGCGTCCCAAATCCGAGTCGTCGACTCCGGATCGTTGGCCGCGAACGCGTTGACAAAGTGCCACGAATCCCCACGCACGGTCTGCTGGTGAACTCGCATCGCACCCGGGTCCGGCTCGGCTGCCCACATCCCCTGCAACGCGACCGCGCGATCGATGCCGATTTGCTCACATAGCGCGAGCGACAACGCGACGTTCTCGGCGTGTTCCAAGTAAGAAAATTGCGCGAGTTCCTCCGGCGTGATCGTTGCCGAATCCGCCGAGGTGATGTTCCGCATCGACGTTCCGCGATCCTGGCAGGCCGCGCTCATTACCTGCAAACTGTCGTCCCGATCCTCTGCAGTCAACAGCGTACCGCCGACCGGCACCGTCGCCGACAACGCACGGGCCACGTCGAGCCGAGTCGGGCCCATCACATCGAGGTGATCGGCGCGGGCGTTCGTAATCACTCCGTGTGTCGAGCGGACGAGTTTCAATTCGCAAACCGATTGCAACAACGGTTGCAACGCCATGCACTCGATCACCAACGCCTGAGCACCCTCGGCGACCGCCGTTTTGACAATCCGTTTTTGTTCGATCACGTTCGCACGGTCCGGGCGAAAGATCGGCAGTTCCCGACCGTCGTCGAAAATCATCCGAGCGAGCGTCCCCGTCGTTTTCGCACACGTCCGAATCCCCCCCGCTCGCAAACCCGCCGCGATCAAGCGGGTCACCGAGGATTTGCCTCGGGTGCCGTTAATGTGAATCCGAAAAGGAATCTTTTCGAGTTGGCGTCGATACCACCACGCCTCGAACAATGCTACCGAACCAACGATGATGGCAACCGCCACCAATGCAACCAAGCCGTTCACAGACGGTTTTCTTTCAACGTGAGGGGGAACTAATGTATCGCGAGATTCGGTGCCGCAACGGCAACTTGAAAAATCGAGCGAGAATGCGTAACCGATCCCAACGATTCGCTGCAATCCAACAGCGGATCCCTGACTAGGTTTGTAAAACGCGGAGCCCGTGACATCGAGGTTTCGCTCTATCAATCCAACTGTCCTCCCTCAACACTAAAAAGTGTCGTTAGAAAATCAGCCCCTGATTGATCTGCGGTGAACCGTCGCGTGTGGGGACGCGTGGTTAAGCTGGTGAAAAGATCGACGAACTGAGTCAGCGAAGCTCATTCGATGTTCGTCGATAACGCGAGAATTATTCTCTGTGTTCGGTCAGAGTAAAGAGCCATCCGACGGAATTCTCGTTCGATTTAACAGAGGACGATTCTGAGGCCATTGCGGTCATTTAGCGGCGCCGCGAACCGCATTAAAAGCAGCCGTTCGTCTTGACACATTTGATGTAGCCAATCGATTGGCTTGTTCCGCCTGCGTTGACCTGAATCCGTTCCGTGCGGCGATCGCGGCCCCCCGAGACCAACGACGATACCCGGGCGAAGGTTCGAATCGACGACCCGTGACGTGGTGCGTAAGTTCGGGGGATTGTTCAAGCGAGCGGCGGGAACGCCCGAGATGACGGCAACAACGGAAACCTCACTTCGTTTCTGCCTGCTCTAACATTCTTCGCACTCGTTGCTGCTCTTTTGCCAATGCTGCCGGGGGAACAGGCATTGGTTTGAAATCGGGCGATGGCTCGAGACGTTCCTCACTTGGGATTTCTCGCATCCGCAGATTGCGATACCAAACCGGTTGGCCGTGATCCTGCAACCACAATTCGCCACCTCGACCGTTCAGATCACCGCCGCGGAACGTCAACAGTTCCACCATTTCGGCCCACTTGGGATCCGTGTAGTCAAAGTCGAGTACTTTCTCGCCGTTGAGCCAATGTTGGATCACCGATGCCTTGCAGACCACTCGCCCGCGATTCCACTCACCGACTTCGCGTGTGGCATCTTGGGACGGTGCCATGCAAAAGAACAACGACGCCGCCGATTGCCGTGGATTTTCGCCATAAGGACTGTCCACGTTGTCGAGCACTTGATACTCGACTTGGCCAGGCCGGTAGTAAACCCCGCTGTTGCAACCCTTCGATACTTTCCAGTCGAACCGCAATTCAAAGTCGTCCGGGACAGCCCTGCGTTTGTAAGTCAGCGAACCACCGTCGGTGACGCGAAAGAACGCCCCGTCCTCGACCTTCCAATTGCCACCGTGTTGCCAACCGTCAAAGGATTCACCATCGAACAGTTCGACAAAACCTTGGCGACTTTCTGCTTCCGTCATCCTGGCGGTTTTCTTTGCCTGCGGACGACTGATCAACATGCGGAGCTTCGCTTGCTCGCTAATCATCTTTTTCGCCAACACGTCCTCTTCGCGAAACCGGGCCATCAGGATTTCGCCGTCGGTCGCCCGGTTGCGGTCGTAGGAGATGAAGATCGTGCCATCGGGTGACTGGAAGCCATCGGGATAACTGATCCCCTTTCGCTCGTCGATGACCAAGCCGCCTGACCAGGTTCGGCCCTCGTCCTCGGAAAGCCAGGCACTCAACTGAACTCGGCCAAGGTGCGAGTCAATTTGGTCGCCATGTTTGATCAGTAGTATGCGTCCCGATGCCAAACGACGAACGAAGAAGCGAGCATTGGGCTGACGGATTCCGGAAGGCAGCGTTGGCTTTGTCCAGGTTTGACCACCGTCGCTCGACGTCGTTTGCATCATCCCTTTGGCAGTGCGAGCGAGCATCCAAAGCGATCCGTCATTACGCTCGACGATCATATGCTCGTGCCAGTCGGGGTTCGGGAACCGAGCGGCGCCACGGCGTTGCCAGGTCGCTCCCTGATCAGTCGATACATGGACGCTCGCGCCACGCAGTGGATCCAGTTCGGCAAAACAACCACGAAAGGGACCGAAACCGGGTCGCTGGTCCAACGAAATGGGCAGCATCCACTCGCCGCTCGACAACACCGTTGGTTTGTTCAGCATCACACCGTCGGCAATCCGTTTGGCCGACGACCACGTTGGTTCCTCTGCATCAGGGTTGTCGCAGCGCGTCATCCAGACGCCCGCTCGACCATCGAACATGTCCATCGACTGATCAAAGAACAGCCACAATCGACCCAGCGGATCGGTCCACAAATTGCCGACCAGGATACTGCGAGGTCGTGGTAGATCTTTGTCATGCGAATCGACTACCAAACGAGGCTGCGACCACGATTCACCGTCATCATCGCTCGTCGCCAAGACAAAGAACGCTTCCGGGCTATCCCCGCCGGCAACCCAACACGCCCACAAACGCCCGCCCGCAGTTCGCTCGATTCCGATCGTCATGCCGTAGTCAAGTTTGTCGTAGCCGTACGCGGGCAGTGGCGACGTGTTGAGAATCGGAGGGACAAGTGCGTGCTCGGCGATCTTTTCCATTTTCTGGATACGAGCAGCGGCTTGTTGCGGTGATTCCGAAGGTGCCGTGTTCTCAGCGGCGCCAACGAACGAGCACGTCAGGACGCTTCCGATGCAGAGCAGCCCGAAAACAGAGTTCCGCGTTCGATGGAGAGAATTGAGATACGCCACGGCAAATCCAGTGCGACTGAAGAGGAAAGAATTCGTGCTTGGTTGAAAACGACAACGAGTCAACAAATGAAGGCTCATCCGACGGAATCGTGCGGACAGTCCAGGCCGAGGCTTTCGAAGGCATGGGCCTTGTGTCCAATGGTATTCAAAAGATCAGACCCCGACGAACCGGAGTTCGCCGGCGACCGGCAGCACCCTTGGCGCACCGTTTTTGCAGGGAAACGCGGGCGACCGAGAGATCCCTTGTCAAGTTGCACCTTTGCAGAGTTTGACTGTGTTATTCCCGGCAACTCCAGTCTAACGGTTGAAAACGGCGACCACAAATCATGATTTTACACGAGAGCCATCGTGGAGATGGTCGATCGTCAAATCGGCGAGATGTTCGAACTGCGACATGAACCCGATCTTGATCGGAAAAAAATCGTCTTCGTCCGGGGCGACAACGGGGGGCCACCCTGGGTAACCTCTCGTCAAAGAACTCACCATGATGATCGAGGTCTTCAGGCTGCGGCGTTGGAGTTCTTCGAGCACCTCCCACCCGGTTGAGTCCTGGCATTTCGATATCAGGTGTGACGAGATCCGGTTTCATTCGGATGATCTTCTCAACTGCGGTGATTCCGTCCCTGGCAACGTCGATGACGTCGACACCGTCGATGACGTCGACATCGTCGATGGCACCGCGAACGACTTTCCGAATGATGATGGAATCATCAACGAAAGTGATGCGAAGTGTCATGACGTGGTTCGTTCTTGGGATTCTCTCGCAACCTGCGGCTGCGTTTCGTGGGGACAATTGAGGGATTTTCCTACAATGCCTCTGCTGCAGGATCGCGATGGATTGCGTTGTTATCGACTCGGAACTGGGATACCATTTGTTGCAATTCGGTCGTGACCTTATCGAGTTCCGAGGCGATTGTGTCGAGTTTGCTCGACGTCTCCATGGATCGTTTGGTTTGGGAATCACCGGCGGGCGCGTCAACATTTCGCCCTTGATTCCGGCCACGATTCGCGGCGAGCGCCTGCATCAGTTGATTGCGGCTGAGCACGAGTTCGCCGACCAGGTTCATCAGCCGATCGAGTACGCGAACGCCAACACGGATGGTTGTCTCGCCGGCGGCTTGTTTGGATCCCGCGTCAAGGGAAGCCGCGTTTAAATTGCCTGTCGTATTTTTGGCAGGAGGCGGCGACGTTGTTTTCGCAGTACGGGAAGATGCGCTCTTCGAGTCATCCGAGTCGGTCGCAACGGATGCGATGGCAACATCAATTTTGTCGAATGATTCGTTCACACGATCGCAGACGGCGACATTCGAGTCCGGGGCTTTAGGCGATGTCTTCGCAGAGGTCTTCGTTTTTGTCGCACGGGTCGTTTTTCGATTCTTCGGCGCAGGCGTTTTCGGCTGGGCAGCGGAACCGCTGCGATGCGTCGGTTGGGTACCTGTTTTGTGAGCCGAGACGGGTTTTTTCGCAGGCGTTTTCTTTCCGGTTCCGTTCGTTTTCTTCGATGCCGGTGTCTGCGCGTTGCCTTGCAAAATGGCGTCGAGTTTTTCACAGATGACCGAGTTGTCGGTCTCGTTGCTTGACTCGATCGATTCGATCATTGATTTCAACCGATCGGCGGCCTTGAGCATCACGTCCACATTGAACGGATCGGGGATCAATTGCTTGTCGCGGACCTTGCCCAGGACGTCTTCGAGCCGCTGCGATACCGCACTAATTTGGGTCAAACCCAAAAAACCGGCGGCTCCTTTGATGGAGTGAATCGCACGGAAAACCGTATTCACGAGGTTGCCATCGATCGCTTCGCCCGTCGCCTCGATTTGAAGCAATTGGATTTCAATATCGCCAAGATGCTCGCGCGCCTCTTGGACAAAGTCCGACAACAATTCCAAATCATCCATGGATCAACCCCGGTTGATAGTCTGAGTGAGCGTTTCAGAAAGGGCGTGCATTCAAACTCCCTCACCCGTGCGTCAGGTTGAGGCCCATTCCCGCTCATTCTTAACTCACAAAACGAGGCACCGACGGTGCCGAGCACCCAATCGGCCCCGAACCGCTAACGGTTCTTTGAAACGCAATTGGAAGAACCGCTCTAAGTGGCTCAAATGGATTTCCAAAACGCGCGCCCACTCCCCCAGAAGAACCAGCCTAGAGGATGATTGTGATACAATCCCGAAGCGCCGCCCCAACATTCATCTCCCTTACTCTTGAAGCACCGAGCCGACATGTCCGTTTCAGAGGAAATTCAACGTCTCACCCAACTCCGAGACCGGGGCGCGATCACGGAGGCGGAGTTCCAAGACGCGAAAGCCGGGGCCATTCGTGGCGACCAACCGGGTTTCGCCGTTCCCAATCCTTCGGCGAACCAAATGGCGATGATTTTGCATTTCTCGCAATACCTCGGCTACATGGTTCCGATGCTGGGGTTTGCAGCGCCGATTTTAATTTGGCAACTCAAAAAAGACGACATGCCGGAACTCGATATTCACGGCCGTATCGTCGCCAATTGGATGCTCTCGCTGCTGATCTATTCCCTCATCTCGGCGGCCCTGACCTTTATCCTGATCGGGTTCCTCGGTTTCCTGGTTCTTGGCCTGCTGTCATTGATCTACCCGATCGTCGGCGGGATCAAAGCCAACGACGGCCATCCGTGGGATTACCCGGGTAGCCTCCGGTTCTTCTAGGCAGGTTACGCCTGTTTCAGTCGCCGCCACAGGAACACGCCTTCGAGCACCATCCAGAATTGCAGTGCGAGAACCGCAATCGCAAACACGATCAACACCCAATCGCGTGCCGGCCACCAATTCTCGACCAAATCAAACATCATCGCCCACGCCGGCATCAGCAACATCGCGAACATCGGAACCGCGATCAGTGCCACGCCCCGGTTGCGGCGGGCGAGATAGAAAACGGCAACCATCAGTGCCAGACCCGCGAGCAATTGATTCGTCGCTCCGAACAACGGCCATAAAATCATACCGCCTTTGCCGGGCGAGTCACCGGCAAAAATCGCGATCAGTAACGCAATGCTCACCGCGATTCCTGTCGCGACGAATTTGTTCGTCCCCCATGTGAATCCGGCTGATGCGGACAGTTCACTGATCACGTATCGCTGCAACCTGGTGGCGGTGTCGAGCGTGGTCGCTGCGAAACAGGCGACCATCACGGCCATGATCGCGACCCCTAATTTCAACGGCATCCCGATCGCCGACAAGAAATTGGCCCCGCCGTCAATGAACGCGGCGAGTTTCTTGTCGAGTCCCTGTTTTCGCCACCCGCCTTCGTTTGCCGTTTCTCCGGGGACGCTCCCCGGTTCTCCATCGACGGCGGGCGCGACGCGTCCGGTTCGGTAGTAGGACCGCCAGGCGGCAGAACCATTCGTTGCACCGGAGGATTCTGTCGTAACGGCGAGATCGTTCGATTCGTTTGGCGTGACCGCCGCGATCGCGTTCGCCGGTGTTTGGCGTGTGATCACGGTTTGGCCGTTATCGCTCGTGGTTCGTTCCAATCGCCCCATCCCGACACCGGCGCAGCACGCCAAAATCACGAGCACGGCGAGCATCCCCTCGCCGAGCATCGAACCGTAACCGACGAGTTGGGCGTCGGAGGCGCTCCGCAATTGCTTGCTCGTTGTCCCACTGCTGACCATGCAGTGGAACCCGCTGCACGCACCACACGCGATCGTGATAAAGAGGAACGGGAACATCGGCGGTGCGTCCTCGGGAATCTCCGTCGCGATCGCGGGCGCCGCCGTCATCAGATCGGCTTCACCGCTGATCGACGCGACCCCCAAACCGACCACCAACAGAACGAGTGCAACGAGTAGTTGCAGGCTGTTGATAAAATCCCGTGGTTGCAATAATAACCAAACCGGCAACACCGAGGCAATGAACGCGTACGTCAACAGGATTGCCGTCCACACCACGACCGGAGTGACATAAGCATTGTCGGTAGGCAGCACGTCGGCTAGGTCAATCGGTAACCAATACGCGCCGGCGTACACGGTCAGGTAAAGTACGACCAACCCGCCGAGACACGCCGCGATCAAATTCCGACCGGGCCGGATCACTTGCCATCCGATCAACACGGCAACCGGCATCGCCGTCCATACGCTCAACACTGATTCGGGATAAATTTTAAAAATGTTCGCGATCACGAGTCCGAAAACCGCCAGCACGATCGACAGCGCCATCATCAGGACGATGAGGAACAGCAGTTTGGCACGCGGCGAAATCAAATGACCGGCGGCCTGGCCGATCGATTCGCCTCGATTGCGAATCGAGATCACGAGCGCCGCCAGATCATGCACCCCGCCGATCAGGATCGACCCGAAAATGACCCACAGCAGCGCCGGTAACCAACCCCAGAAAACCGCGAGCGCCGGACCCACGATCGGACCGGTGCCCGCGATGCTCGTGAAGTGATGCCCGAGCACGACACTACGGTCCGTCGGCACGAAGTCCACATCGTCTCGCTGCGTCACACTCGGCATCGGCTCATCAGCCGTCAACACGAACAACCTCTTGGCGAGGTACCGCCCATAGGTGTGATACGCGACGACAAAACCAATCATCGAGGCGATTGCAACAAAAAGAGTGCTCATGACATCGGTATCTTTGCGGTTGGAATTGGAAGGTGTTTACGACTTCACCCTCCCGGCGAAGTCGGGAGGGCCGGAGGCGCCCTTTCAGTGTGGAGAGGTGCGCTCGGCCCTCCCCGGAAATCTCGCTGAAGACTCGAATTCCGACCCTCCCCAGCTTCGCTCGGGAGGGTGAAGAAACCCACGCCGCGTGGATGCTACAAGCTACACGATCTCAGAGGGGTTGGGGTAGGATGTGTGAAATACTGTAACGAATTCCCCAACCTAACGCAGCGCATCGGCGAAGGCATTCTGCAGACACTTCATCGCATCGTCGCCTCGGGACGAATCGATCACGACGTTGACCTGCAATTCACTCGTGGCGATCATTTCAACATTAATTTTGGCCTTGGCGAATTGTTCGAACAACACCGTGCCGACCTGGGTGTGGCTGCGTAATCCGATACCACTGACGCTGAGTTTGGTGATGCCAGCGGCGCCTCGCACCTCACGCATGTCTTGATTTTCACAAATCGACCGAGCGACTTTCAACCCGGCCTCAAGGTCCGTCTCGTCGATCGTAAAACTGACACTCGTACTGCCGCGTTCGCCGTCATAACCCTGCACGATCATATCGACAAAAATCCCCGCTCGCCCGATCTCCTCGAACATGTCCGCGGCCATACCGACCCGGTCGGGGACCCCGTCGAGTGTCACGCGGGCTTGATTACCGAGGATCGCGATTCCGGTCAGCGTGAGCGCCTCCAGTGCATCGTTTTGTAGTCGGGTGACGACGTCGGCCATGTCCGCCTCGGGGCTGGAGTCGGCTTGGATCGACGCCCATGTTTTCGCGTCGGCGGGACGTTCGTGCAACCCGAACGCATCGTGGACCGCTCGCAATGCCTTGCCGGCTTGATCCCGGGGGACGAGTGCAGAGATTTTAATTTCACTCGTCGTGATCATGTGAATGTTCACGCCGGCGTCGGCGAGGGCACGGAACATTCTCGCGGCGACGGATTTCTGTTTGGCCATCCCGAGTCCGACAACACTGACCTTGGCGACTTCGGCGTCGTGGGTCAGACGGGCGGCTCCGATGCGGGGCATGATCGCCTCGATCGCGTCGAGTGTTTGTTTCAATTCGTTACCCGCAACGGTGAACGAGACATCGGCTTTGCCCTCGGCGCCAACGTTTTGCACGACCATGTCCACGGCGACCTTGCGAGCGGCAATGGCCGAGAAAATCGTTTGGCTCATGCCGGGAACGTCCGGCACGCCGAGCACGGTGATACGGGCTTCGTCCTTGGTCAACGCCGCGCCGCTGACCGGGGCGGTTTCCGATTCCGTTTGGGCGACGATCATCGTTCCATCGCGGTCGGAGAAACTGCTGCGGACGTGAATCGGCACGCCGAATTTTTTCGCAAACTCGATCGAGCGCGAGTGCATAACGCCGGCGCCGAGTGACGCCAGTTCCAACATTTCGTCGTAACTGATCACGTCGACGCGGCGGGCCTCGGGCAGCAATCGAGGGTCGGTCGTGTACACGCCATCGACGTCGGTATTAATCTCGCAGGCGTCCGCGCCGAGCACAGCGGCGAGTGCGACGGCGGTCGTGTCGCTGCCGCCGCGTCCGAGCGTCGTGATGTTAAGGTCATCATCAATGCCTTGGAAACCGGCGGCGACGACGATATTGCCTTCGTCGAGCAGGCGTTCGATCCGGCTAGTGTCGATCGAACGAATGCGGGCTTTGCTGAAGCTGTTGTCGGTTTTCATGCCGAACTGGCCGCCGGTCAGACTGACGGCTTTGGCACCGAGATCATCGATCGCCATCGCGACGAGCGCGACGCTGGTTTGTTCCCCCGTGCTCAACAGCATGTCCATTTCCCGAGCCGGGGGTTTCTCACTCACCTCGGACGCGAGACGCAATAATTCGTCGGTGTGTTTGCCCATCGCACTGACGACCATCACGACGCGGTGACCCTGTTTTTGAGCACGAATGGCTCGGCGGGCGGCGGCACGAATTTTTTCGGGATTGGCAACCGAGGTGCCGCCAAATTTTTGGACAATCAGAGACATGATGAAGCGGGGGACTTCGGTTTCGAAAGGGGAAGGTGAGACACCAATGCAGAGAAGTGTCAACTCCTCGTCGATGTCAAAAAAGCGGCGGTTTTAGTTCCCCGAGCTTACCAGGGGGACAAACTTACTAACAGCGGATCAAGTTTTCGCTCGGGCAGGCCACTCCTGGCGAGCGGGGCCGTGTTACGATGGCGCGGAGACTGGGCGAGGGTGGATTCCACCCCGCCTCATGTTCGCTCTCACCCGCCCCGCCTTCCACGGCTGACATGTTTTTTATCCTCGCTCAATCGGCTCTCGCCGGAAACGTCGAAAAGGAATTTCAGTGGCTCAGCCAATTGCCGTGGTTGTTGCTGCTGTTGATTAGTTTTCCGATGGTCCTCGCGGCGTTCAAAACGCGAACGTTCCCGACCCGTTTGTGGGTCAGTCTGCTGGGCGTTTCGATTGTCATCAGCATCCTGTTCGTGTTGTCGCCGGCTTGGTTGGTGGTGCTGGTGATCTTCGATGGGTTGATTTTTCTCGTCACGGCGATCGATTTTGTGCTGCTTTGGATTGGCAGTGGTGGGCGGGCGGGCACCGGCGTCGAGGTCAACCGTGAGATCGGGCGGACGGGGTCGCTGCGGGTTCCGATCGATTCGACGTTGACGGTTCGTAATCGCACGAACATGCGTTTGATCGGTGAGTTTTGTGATGACCTGCCTGAACAATTCACCGCTGTCCCGGCGATGCACGATTTGGATATCGGGCCGGGAATGGAAGCGATCGCTCGCGGTCAAATGACGGCCCATCGCCGGGGGGCGTTCGAGTTAACGAGTTGTTACCTGCGAATCCAAAGCCCGTTGCGGTTGTGGCAACGACAACTCACGCTCCCGGTTCACAACCGTGTGAACATCTACCCCGACATGAAACAATTGTCCGATTACGCGATGTTGGCGCGGACGAATCGACTGAGCCTGATCGGGGTGCGGCGGACCCGGCGGATCGGCCAAGACAGCGATTTCGAGCGATTGCGTGATTACAGCCGCGACGACAACTATCGACACATCGATTGGCGGAGCACGGCCCGGCGTAACAAACTCACCGTGCGTCAATTTCAAAGTGACCAGAGCCAGCGGTTGATCTTCATGCTCGACTGCGGACGCATGATGACCAACCAACGCGACGGCTACTCGCTGCTCGATCACGCTCTGAACGCGTCGTTAATGATGGCGTACGTGGCGTTGCAACAGGGCGACTCGGTCGGGATGATTTGTTTCAGTGATAAAATCCACGCATACATCCCGCCGCGTGGCGGCGGCAGCCAAATGAACCGGTTGTTGCAAGCCGGTTTCGATCAGTTTCCCCGGATGGTCGAATCACGTTACGACCAGGCGTTCTTGCATTTGAGTTCTCATTGCGAACGTCGCTCGCTCGTGACGTTGATCACCAACGTGGTTGACGAGGTCAACTCCTCCGTCGTGGTCGATTACCTGTCGAACCTCTCGGGCACCCATTTGCCGCTGGGTGTGCTGCTTCGCGATCGCGAGATGTTCGACGCCGCTGATGCGCCGCAGAACGCGGCACTGGCCGCTGCGGCGGCGACACCGGCGGGGGAGGCCGCTCCGCACTACGCCCGGTCGATTGACGATTTCACGATGTACCGCGCCGCCGCGGCGGCGGATATTTTGTTGTGGCGGGATCAAGTTTTGGCGGGACTTCGGCACCGTGGCGTGCTCGTCGTGGACGCCTTCCCCGATGAATTGACCGCCCCGCTGGTGAACCAGTATTTGGAGGTCAAAGCGAAACACTTGCTGTAATCACATCGGCGGGACCTCACGTAGGCGAGTCTCTCGGAGATTCGCAATTTTCAACGTCTCGGAGAGACGCTGCTACGTGGTTGCAACGAATTGCCGAGGACAACGTGCTTAAACCGGGCAACAAAGGAGCCTCACCCAGAGAGGGGGCTATTGACCCCGCCGCGAAGTGTCGCCACACTGCGTTAAACTCTAAACGACGCATTCCGATGGATTGTGGCAGCAAGCGATGAACACCGACCCGCAAAGCAGCGACGACGCGTCACCGAGCGACGACGCGATACCGGCCCCCGCTGAAAAAACACCCGCTGAGAACATCCTGACTGCCGATGCGTATGCCACCGCGATGCCCGGCGACGAGTTCAGCACCACGGGGGTACGAGCGATTCTTGCGGCGTCGAAACCGCCGGCCTCCTCCTCGGGCTCATTGCCAGGCACCTCCTCAGAGTCACCACCACGTCAACGACTCGGCAATTATGAGTTGATTCGTCCGATCGGTCATGGGGCAATGGGCGACGTCTATTTGGCTCAGCATTGTCAGTTCACTCGGCGGAAATACGCGATCAAGCTGATCCGGCGGGAACGCACCTCGTCCAAGGCGAAACTGCGCTTCGAGCGTGAGATTGCGGCACTCAGCGGTCTGGCCCATCCCAATCTCGTGTTCGCCAGCGATGCCGGGATCGAATCGAGTCAGATGTATTTGGTGATGGAATACATCGCGGGCCAGGACCTGCAACAGATCATCGATCGCGATCATCGATTACCCGTCGGCGTCGTCGCCGAGATTCTCCGCCAGGTGGCGTTGGGTCTGCACCACGCTCATCAACACGACATTGTTCACCGCGACATCAAACCTGCGAACTTGATGCTCACCGATGGCGGCGAGGTGAAGGTGCTCGACCTCGGTGTGGCGAGTTTGCAGGGGGACGTTTCGAGAATGACGCGGGACGGCGACGTGATGGGGACGGCCGCTTTCTTGGCTCCCGAACTTTGGCACAACGCGAAACACGCCAGCCCCCAATCGGATCTCTACGCGCTGGCGTGTACCGCCTACTCGTTATTGACCGGTTCGCCGCCTTTCCATTCGATGGGCGGCGCGTCGATGGCGGAAATGCTGTTGCAGCACCAAGATCAAACGCCACCGTCACTCACTCGATTGCGAGCGGGCATCGCCGACGAGTTGGCGATCCTGATCCAACACAACCTGGCCAAATCACCGCTCGATCGCAGCGAGTCGGCACTCGAATTTGCCAAACACATCGAACCGTTTTGTGAACCGATTCCCGCACGGCCCGTCGAGCAAGATTCCCAACGCTCCGGAGAGGACCGACATCACGTTGCCGCAGATGAGCCACGGCGTGTTGATGAGGACACCCAACCGCTGTTGGATACCGAAGAGGAGCAAGCGCACGCATCGAACTCCGAAAACGAATCCGAATCCGACGGCCAACGTTGGACGCGAAACGAAAGTCAACCCAAACCGATCCGCTCACGCATTTATGCGGTCGTGATCACGCTCGGGATGATCGCGACGGTGGGATTGACGCTCGCGTATTTCGGGCCGCTCAGTACGCCGACCTGGCAACTCCGTTTCGATCGACTCGGCGACCCGCAAGGCACCCGCGGGCTCGGGTTTGCGATCGAATTGTTTCGCGTTTGGTTGTACGTCGGACTCACCGTCGCGTTGATGGGGATGCAGTTCACACGAGAGGTGCGTTCGTTTTTCGACCCGAGAATCTGGAAACCGTCCGTGGTCATGATGCGTTTGGCGATCCTGGCGGTGATTTTGTTGTTTGTCGTCGCCGAGGGAACCCGGCAACTCACCGTTTCGAAAGCGCCGACGGCGCTGGCCCAATGGGGCATCGAACAAGGCATCGTCACCACACCGCAAACCGAGGCGAATCCGTATCGACCGTATCTGGCGTATTCGCTCGTCAATTACATCATCGTGATGGGAGCTTCGTTTTCGTTTCCGATGATTCGGTTTTGGTTTTCGGATTTGCGATACATTTTGTTGCAGTTACAGATGTTTCAAAAACGACAATCCGTCCAGATCGATGGATCCCGTTTGACGGCGAACCTGCATCGGTTCGGCACCGAACTGCGAGCGTTGACGGGGCGATACATTTCGGTGCTCGGGGTGCTCGCGATCGGAGCCCACTACGATTACTGGATCGGATCATTGACGTTGACCGAGGAGGGCCAGAACACGATGTTGATGGGGATGGCGGTGGCGTGTTTGGCGGCGTTGTTTGTGATCGTCATCGCGTATTTGTTTTTCCGCGGTTTTGATTGCACGGGTCGCCGGATCGCGTCGGTCGGTACGATCTCCGATGAGAGCGATTTGTCACGCGTGTCGCTGGTGTGGTTCATGAAAACAACGTTGCTTTACAATCTCGGCGGACTAGCATGCCTGTCGCTCGTCGTGCTGATCGCACACGCGTTTTTCTCGTGACTCGTGACCATCCGATTGAGTGAGGCAGAACCACACCGATGAAATTCCCCACCGCATTTCAACACCGCTCGGCCGCATTCTTCTTCGCGGCGTTATCGATCACGATGCTCGAATTGTTCTCCGCAGGAGCGTCGTGCGGTGTCGGGTCGAGAGCGGGCGCGGCCGATTTGGTCCGTCCCTGTGGCCCCGATTCGCTGACCGGTCCGCTCAGGAAACTGATCCCGCAAGGCGTCGGGGGAGCCGATTTCCGGCCAATCTGTGTCCGGCACGACGCCTGTTACGACACCTACGGCGCGAACAAATCGCAATGCGATCAGCGTTACCTGCGGAAGATGAAGTGCGCGTGCCGGAACTCGCGACACCCGATCCGTTGCCGATTGACCGCCCGGATCATGTACGCGTTCACCCACCGTGGCGGCCAAAAGTCGTTCGACGACGCCCAACGAATCGCTCGGATCAAACTGTTCGGGCGTTAGGGTGAAACGCGAGGTTCGTCGCAACCGTCACATCCCGCCTTACCGGAATCAGGGGCGAACGTGGTTGGGTTCGGCGAGATTCTCGCGTGAGCAATGCGAACGGGCGCGATTATGCTGGAGCGGTCAGCATCCCCACTCCGCTTTGCGAACGCCATGGTTCCCTCCCGCAAAAATCGCAATTCTCTCCGATCGATCCGGCGAGCGTTGTCACTTCAAAAACGCGACCGTCGCCCAAGCTCGACTCGATCGACGTTGCGTTTGGAATCGCTCGAACGTCGCAATTTGATGGCGGCGGGCCTCTCCATCGACGTCACCGCCAATGGCCAGGACGTCGCCACCCAACCCGGGCCGTCGATGGCACCGGGGGCGTCGCTCCAGTGGGATTTTGCCGTCACCAACACGGGCGATCGACCGATCGTTGCGTTGAACCTGCTGCACGACAACGGCACCCCGTTTCAACCCGCCGACGATCAGGTTGCCGCCGCCGTGCCGATGATCAACGCGGACGCGGACACGCCCGCACGCGGTGATTTGCTCGCCACGCTCGAAGATCAACGCGTCGGAAAGATGATCGTGGATTCGATCCGGCCCCGCGTCTACATGTCGTCCGCCGATGAGAACGAGATTCTCGTCTTGGACACACAGTCGTTGCAAATCACTCAAACGATCCGGCTCAATTCCCAACCACGCGGGCTCGATTTATCAGCCGACTCGCAACAGCTCTACGTCGCCCATCATCACGCACGCCGCGACGAGGGAACGATCTCCGTGATCGGCGCCGAGGACGGGGAACTGCTCCGTCAGATTGCGATCGAGGGCCGACCAATCGATGTTCGTGTGGCCGCCAACGGTCGCTTGCTCGTGTTGACGAAATCCGAATTGTTGACGATCGATGCCTCCTCCGGAGCGATCATCGGAACGCCAATCGCCATGGACGCCGACGAGGGCGAACTCGCGATCAATCCGGCACGTGACCGCCTGTACGTCGCGAGCATTTCCGCTCCTTCGGCGTCCCTCGCTCAATACGACGTCACCACATCGACGCCCACGCTGCGATGGCAGAGCACACCGGGCAGCATCACCGGCAGCAACGGTCAGGACCTCGCGATCAGCCACGACGGAAGTTTCGTTTCCTATGCCGCTGGCAACGGCCAGGGCGGATATCGAATCGCGAAATTTGAAACTGAAACTATGCAAGTCGAAGGTTTTTTTGAAACAGGAGCCTTCCCCCGTGAAATCACCTTCAGCCCCGACGACGCCATCGCGTATACGGTGAGCAAATTCGCCAGAATCGATAGTTGGAACACGAACACGTTCGCCAGCCTCGGTAGCATTGCCGTCCCGACCGAGGCCCGCGAACTCACCGTCGCCGCCAACGGACGGTTGTTGATCGCAGCGTTCGATGACGGATTGCGAGTCTACGCCACCGGACGCAGCACTCCGCTCAATGCCGGCGATGTCGATGCCGATGGTGTGTTCGATCCAGGAGAAACCTGGCAGTACCGCGTCAACACCATCGCCCGACAGGACGCCATCACCACGCGGACCCAATACGACGCTCGCAACTCCGGTGGCGAGTTCACCAGCGGCACGATCGAGAATCATTACATCGGTCGATTCGTCGCGTTGGAATTGACCAGCGAACTCGCGGCGGTGTCTCCGGATGCCGCAGGTATCGATCAGGTCCAAGAAGATGACGCGCTGGTATGGCGACACTCCGCGCTCAATAACGGCAGCCGCGCGCTCACCAACCTGACCATGCAGTGGAACAACCATGAAGCCCCCGATCCGGACAGCGATCCCAGCAACAATTCGGGCAACACCTCGATCCGCTCGCTCGATCCAAACGAGCTCTACGTCAGTGGCGACACCGACGAGGACGGCGTGTTCGATGCCGGCGAAACCTGGGTTTTCGAAAATCAAGAATTGGCCGACCTGGGCCTGAACCAACGCAGTCTCGTCTTCGGCGCCGAGTCGTTGGCGTTCGACGGCGTCGTCTCGACACCGTTCGCCGCCGTCACGGCGGATTCCACGAACTCTTACTTCGGCATCGACTCCCGCATCACGCTGACCACGTTGCTCAACGGTCAACCGATCGCTGACAACGTGGCTCTAGAGATCGACATCAACTCACCGTTGGTTTGGACCTACGCGATCACCAATCCCGGCAACGCGTCGCTTTCCAACGTCGTGGTCACCGATGATTCGGGAACAGTGGAAACCGAAGACGACACCGCCGCGACGTACATGAGTGGCGATACGAACGTCAACGGCATGATCGAGCCCGACGAGACGTGGACATTCTCGACCGCCCCCCTCTCCAACCTCGGGTTGTATTCCCGTACCGCCAACGTCACCGCCATCGATCCTTCGGGACTCGAAGTGAGTGCGGAGCTGACATCCGACTATCTCGGCATCGGTGCCAAAACCGATCTCACCGTGGACTTGGTTGACCTCAACGGGCAAATCATCGGGTCTCCCAACACGGGCAACCAAAACACGGTCGGTGAAGACAACGTCATTCTCCGCAGCAACACCTCGTTCCGGTTGCAGTACACGATCACCAACACCGGCACCCGACCGCTCGCAGCAACGGTCTGGACCGGCGACGGCGACATCGCCAACGAAACCGATCCGATTGTCCCGAGTCGTGTCCACGGCGACACCGACTCCGACAATTTGTTCTCACCCGGAGAAACATGGGTGTACCTGTCTCCGTTTTTGACGGCTCGATCGGGCCAAGTCGATTACCGCGTGACGGCGACGAATGCAAGCCTCGATGAATCCGGAGCAGCGATTTCGCAAGCCCCAATTTCAATCGACGCGTCAGTCGCATACACCGGTATCCTCGCCGACATCGACACGGTGGTTTCGGCGAGCGGACAAAACACGAAACCCGACGCCGGAAACCTGTTCCTGCCCGGCACCGCGATCGAGTGGACCTACGAGGTCACCAACCCCGGCAACGTTCCCCTGTCGAACGTGACCGTCTCCGTCCGTCCGCAGGGAACCGTGGACGCGCCGCAGACACCACTATCGCTACCTCATACGACGCAGACCGGTTTGAGCGAACGGGGCACGGTCATGGCCGAGTTCAACGCGACTCAGGTGAACGACATAGTTGCCCACCCGACGCGGCCGTATGTTTACGTCAGCGTCGCGAACCAGAATCGAGTACTCGTGGTCAACACGTTGACTTTGGAAATCGAAGCCTCGGTGGGACTCGGCGCCGGGCCCGCTGGCATGGCGTTATCGCCCGACGGGAATCTTCTATACGTCGCCCATTCGGCATCGCAAACGATCGGCGTGATGGACACCCGGACGCTCGAAGTCCTGCCCGGGATCAACGTCGCACAGGTGCCACGCGATGTCGAAGTCGGCGCCGACGGACGGTTGTTCGTTCTCGGCCACGCCAACCTGATGCAACTCAGCCCGGTCAACGGCGAAGCGGTCGAGGCGACGTTACCGATCGACGTCGCCGGTGGCGAGATCACGATCAGCCCCGATCGAACGCGGTTGTACTACGCCGACGCGAACCAATCCCCCGCGAACCTTTATCAGATCGATATCACGAGTTCTCCGGCAAGAGTGATTTGGCAAAGCGACGAATCTGCCGAGGCGAGCGGAGGCAACGGTCAAAGTCTCGCCCTGAGTGCCGACGGTTCCCTCGTCGCCTACGCCACGGCGCTCTCGCCCTTGACCGGCACGGGACCGATCTTCGGTGCGATCCGAGTTGTGGTTCGTAACACGTCCGACATGTCGATCGTCGGCACGTACACGTTGCCGGGCGACGCGCCGGGAACGTTCCCTCAAGAACTCACGTTCGCGCCGGACGGACGGTTCGTCTATCTCACCGCCGAAAACGGTACCGTTGCCGTCTTCGGAGCGACCACGTTCAGCCAAACCGGCAGCATCGCCGTCGACGGTTTAACGCGCGAGATGATCGTCGAACCGAGTGGCCGGTATCTGTTCACGGCGATGGACAACCGATTGATCGTGCTCTCGACCGGACGGGCCACCGCGACGATCAATCAAGGTGATCTCGATTTCGATCAAGACCTCGATCCGGGCGAACGTTGGATTTACCGTTCGTCGCAAAATGCCGAACCCGGCTATCACGCCAACACGCTCACCGTCACCGCCGTCGATTCACTCGGATCCGCGTTCACTCACACCGCCGAACCGTTTTACATTGGTGCGGACACACTGATCGTACCGCCGTCCGTTTCAGGAGCACCGCTGTTCGCTTTGCCCGCAGGTGCGAACGACTGGATCCTCTCGGACGAGCGGTTTGAAATTGTCGACAACGTGCTGCGTCTGAAATCCGACCAATCGGTTAGCGAAGATTTCGATCAAACCGAACTCGCTTTACGAACCGGTCCTGATGAATCCGACACGGTGAGAATGTTTGTGGTTGAAGTCCCCAGTGGCCCGGCATGGCAAAACCCGAGCAATGCCTTTGACGTCAACGACGACGGTTTCGTCACCGCGCTCGATGCTCTTGTCATTATCAACCGACTCGACGCCATCGAGGACAGCACGCTCGGCGCACGTCCATTTGATTTCCGCGTTTTCTACGACACCTCCGGCGACGGGCGAATCACTTCTCTCGATGTCTTGCGAGTGATCAACGAACTCAACGCCGCGGACGCGCAGGCCGCACCTGAACCGCTCGCGGCAATGCCTGAAAAACCCTTCGATTGGCAATCCTGGGATTGGCAATCCGAGAAAGACCAACAAGCCCAAGACGACTTCCCCGCGATCGACTGGTGGGAGTAATCAATCCTCGTTGTCGCTCGGCACTCCGAGCCGAAAGCGCTCGGCATTGTTGTTTTCGGAGATCGTGTGGCTTTTAAGGTGCGAACGCAGGTGGGGTTCCAACACCCTCCCGGCGAAACCGGGAGGGTCGGTCGCGCCTTTCCAGTGTGGATAAGTGAGTTTGGCCCTCCCCAGTTTCGCTCGGGAAAGTGAAGAACCACTTGCTGCGCGAGCACTTCAAGCCGGACGACCTCCGAAGCGGGAGGGTGAAGATGCTCAGGCATCGCCAGCACTTGAAAAACGCACGCCCTCAAGCCCAACGGGAATGATAGCCGTCCGCCCGAACCCGCGAACCAGGGGTTGATTCGATCTCTGCGATCGTCATCCCGATCGACCCAAACGCTTGGCGGATTTCGTGTTCTCCACTACACTCGCGCGTTCATAAAGCCATCGCCTAACTACTGAGACCGGTCCCATGAGCTTCGGTTCCGAAGTGAGCACCCCTTACGAGACGATGAGGGGTCGAGAATTCCCCGCAATTCGTCAATTCACGATTTTCCTCGAAAACCGTGTCGGTCAATTGCTCGAAGTGATCCGTCGTTTCGAGGGAACTGGGATCCGAATCGTGGCCCTCTCGATCAATGATGCCGCCGAATGTGCGTTCGTTCGTTTTTTAATCAGCGATCCGGATCGAGGACGCGAGATTCTCGAGCGGTCCGGGTTGGCAATCATCGAAACTGACTTGATCGGAGTCGAATTGCCCGAAGGTCCGCAACCTCTGCTGCGAATTTGCACGGCGTTACTCCAGGCGGAATTGAACATCATTCAAGCGTACCCGTTGATCGTCCGCCCGCACGGCAAACCGGCCGTCGCGATCATGGTCGAGGGCATCGACATGGCGATGAAAACACTCCACGAAAAAGGGTTTCGGATCATCACCGAAGCCGATCTCGATGGAGACAATGCAACCGGCGATGGAGGCTCTTTATGAACGAACTACCCCCTTATGATTCCCTGCTTCTTGTCTCGTTCGGCGGCCCCGAAGGCCAAGACGAGGTGATGCCGTTTTTAGAAAACGTACTGCGAGGAAAGAACGTCCCCCGCGAACGGATGCTCGAAGTTGCCGAGCACTACGCTCACTTCGGCGGAGTCAGCCCGATCAACCAACACAACCGTGAGCTGATGGCGGCGATCGACGGGGAACTGAAAGCCGCCGGGATCGATTTGCCGATCTATTGGGGCAACCGCAATTGGAAACCGTACATCGCCGAAACGTTGCAGCAAATGAAAGACGACGGGCGGCAGCGCTCGCTCGCGTTCTTCACGAGCATGTTCAGTTGCTACAGCGGTTGCCGGCAATACCGCGAGGACATCATCGCTGCCCGAGCAGAAGTCGGTGAGGGAGCCCCGATCGTGGAAAAAGTCCGGATGGGTTTCAACCACCCCGGATTCATCGCCGCGTTGGCGGACAACGTTCGCAAAGCGGCCGCCGCGATCAAAGTCACTCCCGAATCGACGAAGCTGATGTTCACCGCCCACAGCATTCCGATGGGCATGGCGGACAATTGCGACTACGAAAAACAGCTTCGCGAATCGAGCCGTTTGGTCGCCGAAGCCTGTGGTGCGACAGATTGGGAATTGGTCTTTCAAAGCCGCAGCGGACCGCCGAGCCAACCGTGGCTCGAACCGGACGTGCTCGACGCGATCTCGGAAATGGACGAGAAACGCAAACTCACCTCGCTCGTCGTCATGCCGATCGGTTTCGTCAGCGATCACATGGAGGTCATGTTCGATCTCGATGAAGAGGCTGCGGAACAGTGCAAGGAACGGGGCATCCCGATGGCCCGCGCCTGCAGTGTCGGCACGCACCCCGATTTTGTCTCGATGATTCGTGGGTTGGTCCAAGAACGGCTCGGGACGCTGGATGAGAAGCCGGCCCTCGGCAACTTCGGCCCGTGGCACGACGTGTGCCCGAAAGATTGCTGCCAATACACGCCCCGGCGTCCGGTCGCCGCAGGTGCCGGAATTCCCTCGTAGTGCAGGCTGCCAGCCTGCCAATCCGTTGACCTCGATTTCCACTTCCCCAGAAAACACGACCATCCGATGCCACGACTCGCCCACCAAGTCTTCTTCACACTCAAAAACCGTGACGACGCGGCCATCGAACGGCTGCTCGATTCTTGCCAAGAATACCTGACCGGGCACGACGGCGCGGTTGATTTCGCGGTCGGCAAACGAGAACCGCGTTACAACCGCCCGGTCAACGCCGATTACGACGTCGCGTTGCACGTCGTGTTCGCCGATCAAGCGACCCATGACGCCTATCAAATCGCCCCACGTCACTTAAGTTTCATCGAACTGAACAAAGAGACCTGGGAGTCGGTCCAGGTTTTCGACAGCAATCTTCGCGATTGATTGCGCCCCGTTCCCTTTCACTTCCAAACCCCCTTCAAGAGAGTTTTTTCATGAGCGTTCTGGTTACCCAACAGGCTCCCGATTTCACCGCGACCGCCGTCATGCCCGATGGTTCCTTCAAGAGCGATTTTTCGCTCAGTGATTACAAGAGCAAGTACGTTTTGTTGTTCTTTTATCCACTGGATTTCACATTCGTTTGTCCGACCGAAATCATCGCTTTCAGTGACCGGGCGAAGGAATTCGAAGCCCTCGGCGTCAACATCATCGGCGTTTCGATCGACAGCCAATTCTCGCACCTGGCTTGGACGAACACGCCCCGCAACCAAGGCGGCATTGGCAAGACGGCGTACCCCTTGGTCGCCGATTTGAACAAACAAATCTCGCGCGATTACGACGTCCTGCTCGACGGGGGTGTCGCCCTGCGTGGCCTGTTCCTGATCGACCAATCCGGTGTCGTCCGGCACCAAGTCGTCAACGACCTGCCGCTCGGACGGAGCGTGGATGAGGCGCTGCGAATGGTCAAGGCGTTGCAGTTCTTCGAAACCAACGGCGAGGTTTGTCCCGCGAACTGGCAAGAAGGGTCACGCACGATCAAAGCCGACGTCGAAGGCAGCAAAGAATTCTTCGGTGCCGAATACTCGGCCGGCTGAACGTGAAATCGGATCGACACCAGACCGGTATCCCATCGCTCGACGATATGTTGGGCGGTGGTTTGTTGCCCGGAAAACTCGCCGTGGTGATCGGCGCGACCGGGATCGGGAAAACCCAACTTGGTATCAGTTTTGCCAATCAAGGCGCCTCGCAAGAGGGACAGCGAGGCGTTTTCTTGGACCTGACGTCCCGGGGCGATTCGCAAAACCATCGCGATTACGCGCAGCGATTGTTTCAGTGGGAGATGAGTGTGGCCAGCGGTGCCGGTCGAACCCATCCGAACCAAATTTGGGATCGTGAACTCGCCCGTCGCGATGTCATGCACTTGTTCCATGATGCCGGTCGCCGAGTCACGGCAGCCGATATGGACAGCGACGCCTGGCGGTTGTGGAAAAGCGAGCAGATCAAAAAACTCGATTCCGCGATCGCGTTCTTTTACGGCAATTTCATCCACGGTGTCCGGCGAATCGTCGTCGACGGGATCGAACCGGTTGACCGGGCCGCCGAATCGATCCAGTTCGAATTGTTCGAGTACGTTTACCAACAGGTCATCCGCAAAGAACACGACTGGCTCGCCCGGGATCTGTTCCGCGTCGATTACCGGGCCAACGCCGAACGTGTCGCAGGCAACGCATACGATCACACCGAAATCGGTGCCATGCTCTTGGCGACGAGTCACGAGGTCATGCTCGACGATTTGATCGCCCGAAGAATCGAAAGTGGCGACGTGTTATCCAACGCCAACACGATCATTTACATGGGCAAGACGCGAGAGGGCAACCGGATGGGACGGGCGATCTATGTCGCCAAACACCGCGGCAGTCGCTGCGACGATGTTATCGTCCCCTACACGATTGAGGAAACCGGTTTGGTCCTCGACCGTTTTCAATAAGGTACAGCGAAAGCACAAACCGCGTCCGCGACGGTCGACTCGAAAACCAAGGCGAGACGCAATACGAGTGATACCTGACGCTTTTATGCCCCGCGTTCTTTGGGGGGGTCGGTGGCACAAAAATGGGGACAGGAGAAAAGCTCACTTCCGTCCTCACGACATCTTTCTGCCTCCCTCTTTCTGCCCCTGAATTGGATGCGAGCACCCTTCCGTCGGGTGCCCGCTGGTTTGAGGTGGTGGAAGATGAGGATTGAACCGTCGCGGAAGTTGTTCCGATTTTCGAGGTTGACGCTGCCGACCGAAACTCTTGACGAGTTCCGCTGCCCTGAGAGTTTGGCATGAAAATCGCGTTAATATGGTATCGACCCAAGAACGAGGCTCAACGTGGCGTTACTCCGCCGCATCCTGCAACAGGTGTTGCAAAATGCAACACCCTACAATCGGAACCTTTTTCGTCGATCGCTGGTCCGGAAGATTGTTTTTTTCGTGGAAACTGAGTTTTTCACGAATAAACTGGAACGAAATTCCGGACGGACTCTTACCGTTACTTGTCTCCCATTTCGTGATTCATCCGAATCGCCCGAGCGTTTCGTCCTACTCCTCTTCTCCATCCCGAGCCACCGATGAAGATGCTTCGTGTCCAACCGGCGAAAACACGCCGTTTCCGCCGCCCCGAAAACCTGCCCGCGATGGGGTTCTGCCGTCTGCATTTGCTGCGGATTGCGAGTCTTGCCCTGCTTTTGGCGACGTTGATGATGCCTGCGGGCCGCGTTGCCGTGGCCGATGATGCGGCTGCGTCAGGCATTGCTCTGCGAGGGGAAACTGCCGCACGTGTGGTCAGTTATACGGGCGAATCGTCTGCGCCGGCCATTGCCGTCTCGGTGCAACCCGGGGCGGACGAAGCGCTGTTGGCAGCGGCGACCCGATCCCCCTCGGATGTCGTCGTGGTGATCGACACTTCGGCGAGTCAGGTCGGGGAGTTTCGCACCGATGCGATGACCGCGGTGAAGATGCTGTTGCGTCGACTCGACGGCGAGAACAATCGGGTTCGTTTGTTTGCGGTCGACGTCGATGCGATTGCGTTGACGGACGGGTTCACCACGGCGCTCGACGGATCGGTGATCACGGCGGTTCGCCAACTCGACCGCCGGTTGCCGTTGGGCAACACCAACCTCGTCAAAGTGCTCGAGGTGGCCCGCTCGACGTTTCAATCGCGGGACAAAAATCACACTCGATCGATCGTTTACATCGGCGACGGAACGTCACTCGACGGAATTCAAAATGAGGCTCGTTTTGAACATTTCGTCGATGGGTTGAGGATGGATCAAATCAGTGTCCACACGATCGCCGTCGGACCGACGCAGAACCTCGAATCGATCGCGATTCTCGCCAACCAAACCGGTGGCGTGATTGGCGTGGTCGGTGGGGATGACGCTGTCGGCGGTCCCGCCGTGATCGCTCGTTCGGTGGCCGATTCGGCGGTCATGAGCCCGGTCTGGATCGAAGAAATTGTGAATATGGAATCCTCGTCGTCGGAATCCTCGTCGTCGGGCGCAGCGGTGACGTGGGTTCACGGCGACCGTTTGCCCCCGCTGCGTTTGGATCGCGATTCGATTTTGATCGGCAGTGTGACCTCGGCAAAGAAGGTGACCTCGGCAAAGAAGGTGACCCCGTCAAAGAAGGTGACCCCGGCAAACAAGGTGACCTCGCCGAAGGAATTGTCGTTGACGATTCGGGGGCGTATTATTGGTCATGACGTGCAACTCGGGTTGACCGGCGAGATCGAATCGAGCAACCCGGACATGGCATTCCTGCCGGGCTTGATTGTTGAACACTCGGGCAACCGGGGATTGCTGTTGCCGACGGCCGGCTCGTCGATGCTGCGTCAAACCGCGTTGATGTTAACTCATCGCGCCGAGGCGCTCGCCGAAGCGGGCAGCATGGTGTTGCAGCAGGGGAACCGGCGCGGTGCCAAAGCGGTCGCGGAAAAAGCGCTTCGTGACGACCCGAACAACCCGAACGCGAAAGCTTTGTTGAAGTTGTCGGACCCTTCTCAACAAACTCTCATCGTCCAAGCCCCCGGCGAGGAGAATCCGTTCGATAATCTCTTCGATGACGGTGCCGATGCGATGGACGATAATCCGTTCGGCGATGCCACACCCGATGCCACACCCGATGCCGGTGCCATGGAACCGGCACCGGATGCGGGCGACCCGTTTGGTGATGCCTTTGACGAACCAGGCGATGATCGGATGGGTGAGGGTGCCCCGGTCGCCGATGCCGGATTCGGAGACTCCCCTGATGTCGATGATCCGTTCGGAGCCGGCGACGCGGTGGCGTCTCCGATGGCCGACGAACCGAGCGCGACACCGCCGGTGGATGAGCCGTTCGGTGCCGGTGTTGCTGGCGAGGTTTCACCGGAGCAACCCTTTGTGGCACCGGATCAATTCGCCCCCCTCCCTGCTCAACCCCCACGCCGTGCCCCGCTGGCACCTCGTGGCGGGTTGGACGGCGGATTCGGTGGCGGTGGGAACCCTGATTTTGGGATGCTGCGACCGGCCGGAGACGATGATTTTCTCGAAACCGGTGGCGATTTCCTGGACCGAGTGGGCGAGCTTCGTTCTCTCGCCGAAGGCCGACTGCGAGCCGAAGTGCGTGCTCAATTGCGAGACGCTCGACGGCAAATTCGCCAAGACCCGATCGGGGTCGCGGGGCGTTTGAAGAGTCTCCTCGCTCGGGTCGAATCGACACCGGACATCGATCCCCAACTGCGTCGTGAATTGAGCGGCGAAGTGCGTGCGTCGATTCAGGTCGCCTCCTCACGCGAAGCAGAGTACCTCTCGCAACAAGTGAACTTAGAAGCCCAGTCCGCTGCCGCGACCGCGTCGGCTCGGTTGCTCGAAGAAACGTTCCGCCGGGAAGCCCGATTAAAAACACTCTCGGCTCAAATGAACGCGTTGATCGACGAAGGCCGTTACGAAGAGGCCGACGGGACGCTCTCGTTGGAAATCGCTCAAATGGCCGGCGATACGATCACCTTCGACAGCGTGCTCGGTCGTCACGTGACGGATCAAACTCTCTCATTGCAAACGTTCGCACGCGATCGTCGTTATCGCGAACTACGAGAACGTAACTTTATCGACGCGTTTTCGCTGGTGCTCAAATCGGCGATCCCGTTCGTCGACGATCCACCGATCGTGTACCCCGATGCCGAGGTGTGGCAACGTTTGAGCCGCCGGCGGATCGAACGCTATGGTGCGATCGAGTTGGTCGGTGACAGCGACACCGAACGCCGGATCGAAGCCTCGTTGGACGATGAAACCTCGCAGAGCTTTCTGGACATCCCACTCAACGAAGCGATTCGGACACTCTCGGATGCACACGACATTCCGATGCGGATCAACCGTACCGCAATCGAAGCGAACGGTTTGACCGAAGATACCCCGGTCAACATTGAACTCGAAAACGTTTCGCTGCGATCGTTCCTGCGGTTGATGCTCCGCGATCTGGATTTGACCTACATGATCCAAGACGAAGTGCTCAGCATCACGACCGAAGAGGAAGCCAACGAGAACCTGGTGACGAAAGTCTATCCGGTCGGTGACCTGGTCGTTCCCGTCATGGCACTCGGCGGCGGCATGGGCGGCGGCATGGGCGGCGGCATGGGCGGCGGCATGGGCGGTGGCATGGGCGGCGGCATGG
>Ga0163216_100753_pt1 | contig 35544 bp, 17 predicted proteins | sample SynspAceP_FD_167610 | JGI IMG/M metagenome (GOLD analysis project Ga0163216, IMG submission 167610) | Saline lake microbial communities from Ace Lake in Antarctica - Synechococcus sp. Ace-P (Illumina Assembly) | ecosystem: Environmental > Aquatic > Non-marine Saline and Alkaline > Saline ...
AATGAAGGGGTGATTTATATTAAAGTGGATGGGCAAAAATTTAATATTCAGCGGGCTCGCGAGTCCCTGAATTTAGAAGAATAAGAGGAGTAAAAATGGCAACTAAAGGTGTAAACAAAGTAATTTTTATTCATCTTTAGGTTACTATACCTTTTATTATACTAGTTTTAATTGTCAAACCTTAAAAATTATACGTTTATTTATTTAACGATTTGTTTGTTATATTGTCATCGATTCCATCGGCTTTTATCGTTGTTTATCATAGTGCAATTAGTTAAGAATGTTATAAATCAATTCTGATCTTTTGCACAGTATGGTCAACTGTATTCCAGTTATACAATCACCCATGTCAAATACGTTATTGGATTAATAATTGTGGTTTGTTCTCTAGTTGAGTTTCCTTACCAATTCAGTCAATTAATAGGTCAACTTGACCAGTGTGACATGCTGCTGACAGCTTTAGAATGTCATTTGAAGACTTGATTCCCATAATTAGTATTAGTCAGGCCCGTCTCTCAAAGGCGGTTGATGTGGTAGAGTTAAGTTTTCGGTGCGCCTTTTTTGCCTCTTCCTTGCCTGCCAGGCCTCTTACGCATTTAACAACCTAGCCTTTTAAGTACTTCAGTTGAGTCGGTAAACGTTGGCATGGCATATGGTATGCTGAGATTTAGGTCTTTGTTGCTCGTCTTTTGATCGCAATAATTGGCACTCTTTGGTAAGTCTTGATCAAACACGAAACTTGCCGCATTGCCTTTTGAGTCGTAGATTACTTTAAAATATGAGGATGGGATGACATGAGATTCGTCCGCATTTGGTAATGGTGTTTCTTTTTCCGTATACAAAGCCCCTGTGATGACATAAAGCGAGTTTCTGAAGCCAACAGCATTACGCACAGCCATTTCCAGCCTAACCCATGAGCCTTGATTCAATGATGATTTTTGAGGGGTTATATTAGATAGATAATTAAGCTCTACCCAATTTTGATGCCCCGCAAAACTAGCTAAAGGAGCTTGATGACCTCTATCTGTTTTCAAACTCTTGAAAGCGCCCTTGTAATCCGCTTCCTCTAGGGACTCATCATCATCAATCAATTTATCATTGCCCCAATCTCTCCCTGGGCTGTCACCGAAATTTAACACGTTTACTTCATAGGCTACCCAATCCGCAAACTTTGTCTTTGGATTATTACTCAAGGCATAAGTATGGTTAAAGACCACGTCGTTATTCTTGATATCTAAACTGGGACAGCCCAGTGGACAATGAACACTTCTAATTTCAGCATTGACGATACAGCTAATGGTGACGAGAAGTAAAATGATAACTCTTTTCATTCCATTCCTTTATATAAGTGACTAAATCGAGGGTATTAAGTATAGATGCCATCCGAGCCTGTACAAGCGTCTACATTGTGATATTGATTGCAGCAGAGGGGTTTCTTGCCCTTTGTGGTTTGTACCACAGCGGCTAGATAGAATTAAAATTAAGGCAACAACCATTAGCTTGTTTTTGTTTACAAAGGTTCACACTATTGCAGATGCGGTATCTTGACATATTCTTAAATCACTGCCACTGGCCAACACAACACAACACTATTCTAAGGTACAGTTATCAGCCCTTAGACTAAACTGATAACATTGGTTTTAAGTCCTTAACTTGGCGCAATAGCACAATGGATACAGAACAGATAAGAGACGATATTGCAGACGAACTCGGCGCAGTTTTTGAAATAATCAGCACAATACTGGATAGTTTTCCAGACGAGAAGCTAGTCCACGAAACTATCATATGTAATGACAACGCCATAGCACTACTAGAATATGCTAGAGGTCATACTAATAAAGCGTTTCAATTATAGCGCGTCAATCCCCTTGACCGGTCAGCGTCAATTAACTTGACCGGTTGCCACCGTTTTATTTGTCTTCTTTCATGGCTGTTTTTCTTCTGTAACTTTCTCCTATTAATTGAATGATGTGAGCATGATGAACCAGTCTATCAATGGCCGCCACGGTCATGGTGGTGTCGGTAAATAATTCGTCCCAATCTTCGAACGATTGATTTGAGGTAATGATTAAGCTGTGTCGCTCATATCGATGTGCAATTAATTCAAACAAGACACTGGTTTCTTGCTCTGTTTTTTTAACATAGCCGATGTCATCGACAATAAGCACTTGGTATTTATCCAGTTTATTGAGTGCATCTTGCAGTTTGAGTTGAGTTTTTGCTTCCTGAAGCAACTGCACTAACGCGCTAGCTGAGTAGAACTTAACCCGTGTGCCGGCTTCGATTAAACGATAACCGACGCTACTGGCGAGATGAGTTTTGCCAACCCCACTTGCGCCGAACAGCAATAAATTAGCGCCTTGTTTAACCCAATCGTGATTATCAGCAAGCTCATACATTCTCGCTTTAGTGGCACCTTCAATAGCACTAAAGTCGAAGCCACCTAGATGTTTTCCTGAGGGTAATTGCGATTCTTTTATATAACGCATTTGTCGCTTGTCAGTGCGACTTGCCAGCTCAATATGACACAGTTCGCTAAGGTATTGCTCTGGCCGCCATTGGTCGTGCAGCGCCTTATCGGCAATGCTTTCCCAATGCGCTCTAAATTCGCTTAGGCGTAGCTTTTTTAGCATCAGTGGCAAGGACGCCGTTACATTATTCATGGCGACCTCCCGGTATTAACGATTGATATTGGGATAACTGATGCTGCACCACATTGACCAGTGGGATATCGGTTGGCTTTGTGCCGAAGCGCTCTTGGCAGTCAAACAGACTCGGCAATCGGCCACTTGCCAGTTGCCCGGTAATGAACCGACCTAAGCGCATTTCATTGTCGGCCTTACTGGCTAACTGCAATATTCTGACCATGTAATGGCTGGCATCATCCGCTTTCATGGTGGTATCTACATACTGCCATATCGTGCAGTAGTCTTCACTTGGTAGTAACTCATCACGCCATTGAGAGCACCTAAAGGCGCGTGGCTTTTTCACTAGCGCATCAATCACATGTTTGTAATTGACGCTACGTTTACGTGTCGCCCCGGGCGCATAAACACGCTCTAACCGGCACGTGAGCGCTTGGCCTAAGAATAAGTCGATGTGGTCATCATACACATGCACCCGTAAACGGCTATCCACAAGGCGCGAGGGCACTGTGTACATGACGCGCTTCACATTAATCGTGCTGGTGCGCGACACGCGCACGTATTCTTGTGAGTAATTGACGCTCTTATGAGACGGTAATGCTTGTAATTGTCGCTGCTCTTCTTTGAACTGGGTAGCGATGCGTTTATTGCGACGATTAACGGTCGCTTGCACGAATGCCTCATAATCAGCGCGACAATTAAAATCGTACGAGCCTCGCACCTTCAAGGCTTGCTCAATTTGCGCTTTAATATGGCGATTGGGGGATTCAATGGCGCCATTTTCATGCGCAACACCGGTGTTATTGCGTGTTGCGATAAATCGGTAATGCCCTATCAGCTCTTGGTAGCGAGCAGTGAAATCCTTTGCCGAGCCAGTATTTTTATAGGCAGCACTTAAACTATCAGTGCGGACTTCTGAGGGGACACCGTTGCTTTTGGTAAACGCATTTTGTAAGCCGTCAGAGAATGCGGCAAAACTCTCTCCGCCATACGTGACTTGCGTGTATACCCACCCAGAGGCAACTAAACGATAGTTGAACAGCATATGCTTAAATGCCTCGGACTGTATGGTGACGGGGCTTTTGATGTGCGTAAAATCACATATCCCTAACTTACCAAGCGGGTGTGCTTGCATGAACACAACGTCTTTAGCTTCCCCGTGTAAATGTCGCCATTGTTTAATCCTGCGCTCTAAGGTGCGCCGCGACGTCGAACTAAATGTATCGCTATGATATTCACATAAGTGGTCGAAAATCCCGATGGGAGTGATGTTAGGGTCTTGTTTTAGCAAGGGCAGAACAACTGGGGTCCATATTGGCTCAAGGGGATCAAGCCGCGTTCGTTGGCGCACTTTACTTTGTTTTAGCTGATGTCGCTCATTATCAATTCGACCCGCAGTGCTAATGGATATGCCGGCCTTAGCGGCAGCAATCTCTTGTAAACAATCTTTTCGGAATGTCATATATAACCTGATTTGTCTGTCTGTGATGTATTTACCCGACACTGAATTCCCTCCGAATTTCAGTGACGAACCTTAACAGATCGACCGGTCAAGTTGATTGACGCTCAGTGGTCAAGGAGATTGTCGCTTAATAGTTTCAATGCTTAGATCGGCTCACTAACTAGACATAGGAAGGCAGGTTGGTAGCATTTTAAAAGGCTATTTGCATTCTAAGGTTGGAAATTTCAATACTTTCAAAAATCGCCAACTTGTTGGATTTAAGAAGTTTCAGTTCTCGTAAGTAATAAAAAGGCTGTGCAATATGTCTCTAGCGGGCGGTTTGCTGCCGTAAAAAACTGCGCTTCTTTCGACAGGTTTCAGGCCCATAGCAGACATAACGTGCGATGTATTTGACTGGCTCTTTTGTGCCAATACCCGTCATTCGGGTCTAGTTTAAAAAGGACAGCAAACGGCCTAAAGTGGTCTTTAGAGAATATGGTTAATAAATCGACTTAGGGCGCATAGTAGAATTTCAAGAAAACTGACCTCATCGATTTAGTGGTACTTTAAACTCGCTGATCTGCTTATCAAAGAAGAACTGCATAAATTGCGAAGCGCACTACCAAATATAATATGGGTTTGATAGCGTTCCTTTAAAAATTAATGGACATAGTGCTTATACGCACCTTTTCCGACACCTGTTATTATTGTTGCGGCTGTTGAGTCTTTTGTTTTCAGATAAAACGATTGTTCGCTTTTACTGATTAACGTCAATGTGAAACCATTACCTATATTACCAGACCAATCAAATTTATAGCCTGCTTTAGTCATTCTCGTAGTAACCGCTTTAAATGAGCCACAGAGGTTGACGGCCTTAACGTCAAAGTTGCAATCAGCTTCAGTCACTTTATGCTCGACGTCAGAGAACAAGTTAGTTGTAACCCTGTTTCTAAATTTCATATTATTGATTTTGTTGTATATGCACTGTTTACCATCACTTTTAAAAGACAGCGTATACCCATAGTTCTTTTTAGGATGATATAGGTAATTCATAATATGAACGCCTGTTTTAGCTGTGTCCAAGAGAGGATGCATACCTGCAAGGTGTAGGCCTTCATTTTCCATCACAGCAAACTTGTACCGTGTATCATCGGTAATACACCCTTTTTGACCTTGATATTCAGCGACTTCAAAACTTGCGGGAAAGGCTGGTAAAGGTAATACTTTAATTTGGCTTTGGGCTGAGACTGGTAAACATAAAGCTAGGAACGCTAATTCAAGTAATATTTTCTGAATATCCATATTTAAAGGGCTTAGATTGATTTTTATTCAATATCCTTAGTATATACATTTATCAAACAGTTGCTAATAGGAACGAATTCTAACCGTATTGACTTAAGATCTATATGCATAATTAAGTCGCTGAACTGACGTTTATTGTTATTCATTTATGCCAAACAAAAGATCGAATTTAATAACCTACATTGTCTAAAACAAGTTATTCCACTGTCCGCAATGTCGGATCTGCCGACCTAGTAGCTCGTAGTTCTAATGTCTGCAATTCGCTCATTGCCGTCCTTCAAAACAGATTTTCCTAATGTCGGCTTTACGCCATCAGCGGTCCAAAAGTAGATTCCTCGCCCGCCGTTTTCCCTAAAACTCAACCAGTCCTAAATAATGTTTTCCAACCATATTTTGCACAACACGGTATTAAATCAGTAGCAACACAAAATGTCATTTCCAACCTTAGAATGCAAATAGCCTTTTAAAATATCTGTTATACAAGTTAAAACGTGTACTAACTGTTATGACCTACTTGTTTGATTTTGCCAGTTGTTCGGATGTAGTTCAAATTATGTACAGAGAACAAAATTTTCACTCATTCTTGAGCCGGGGATTACTTTATTGGCATGTAGCCGAAATTAGGATATTAGCGATACATAGTCTGAAAATTTAAATTCCCGTAAGTAAGTAGGCTATGTGTATGTAAGCAGAAACAAAAAAATTCTACCAAAGCTAATGGCGGACAGCAGACATGCACAGTTAGCCTCTTTAACACTCAAAACCGTCTTGTAACCAGTCTATAAGTTTATCTACTTTTGCCATTCTTTGATCCGTATAGCGCACTCAAGAATGACATTGGTAGTGACAATTCAGCAAACGTTATCAACCGGAAAATACCTTACTGTATCAATTGGTCGTGCAATACAGTTAAGCCGATTTTTCAGTATTTGTTTCTCGGTACTGCTTTGCTAGTTGCTCCAAATTTAGTCTACTATATCGCTCGTTTGATGCTACAGGGTATGTAGAATAAACAAACTCAATGAATTCATTAAAATACATAGCTTTTGTTTTATTTATTATTGCATTAAGTATTTCTAATTGGCCGTCATCGAATATGCTTTCAACATTTGCACCGTTATACGAAATAACGTATTTATTACCACCATAAGTAGTTTTCTGAGGAGTAATTGAAAAGTCACCATCGAAGTTGGCAAGGTCAGTTATGTTATCCACATAAGGTCCGTAATGATTAAAAACCCAGTCAATGTCTGTCATCTTATGATTTCGCATGAGCGCTGAGTACCAGTCAGCTAAGTAAACTAACTTCGTTAATCGAGCTTTAGAAAGCTCGCTTTTATGCGGGTAGTTCGCACAAAAATACGCCATTACTGCTCGCAGTTTATTCATGTTTCCCCCCTTTAGCTAATGATTCGATAAAGTCTTGATCAACGTGCTGATTTTGATTTTGGCTTACCTTGACGGATTTATCGTACTGAATCGCGCCTCTAACAAAATCAACCATATAACTTTGGTAATCCGTACAGTAACGCTTTATCTGTGAAACCTTTTGAGACTTGAAAAAATCAGAACGCACTGATTCAACTACTATAACACCTATATGCTTATCAGAATCAACAATTGATATTGCAACAAATCGACTACTTTTCATTGCTAAGTTATCGATCTTTCTCGGTTCATATTCATATTGTTTCTGCATATAATTTTTGTAACCTTCAGGATCATCTTTGTGAAGAGGGCAGTTTTCTATATCAACGCATATTTTATGTTGCCACGCTTGGCTGATGACTCCTTGATTTCTAGAGAATTTTTGCCTGTGTTGCTCAGCATAGATAGGGTTTTGTGAATGCCTTGCAAGTAAATAAAAGTGGTTATCTACATAGTAATAGATTGTAACTCTTTCTTGGGTGCTTAAGTGCCATTGTCTGGAACTCCCTTTTAGCCACGTTTCAACGAGTTTTACTTGTAGATCTGTTAATTCGTTTTGCAATGATTCTGAATCTTCAGAGATACTATCTATTCGACTTTTTAAATCAGAAACAGTTGCATTTTCTTTTTTTAACGCTTCATTTAATACGTTGAGATTCTCCAAATCTTCAAAAGTCCCTTTACCTCCATATATAATCGCTGTGGCACCTATTATTAATCCGCACCATGGGTTCCAAATGATTAACCACAAGCAAGGAAAAAAGTCGGTAGTATCTTTAAACTTGTTAGCAATATCAAAACCGATAGCAAAAGAGGCGCAAATACTTATTAGCGCAGACCCCGTTGCCGCGAAAAAAATATACCACCATTGCCCAAATTTATTAGATAATTGATTTAGTCGGTTTGACTTACCTGTAAAACCAAATCGCAGCTTATTCACTCAACGTCCTTATAGGTCTAAAAGCCAAATTCAAAGTCTAAAGTATCAAAATTTTACTGTAAATTGTTAAATAAGTGACCTGTCCCTCGTAATTAAATTCATGGGATTAAATGATTTTGTGCTTACGACCACTCGAACTCACATTCGATTTAAGCCTTTTATGAACTTGAAGCTAATGTCGGCTATTGGCACAGACATTACCGTCAGTTTTTAACCTTACTTAAGTCGGAGTTGGCGGTAGCAATATCCTCCCCTCCATCAATTGTTTACTGCTTCAACAATCAATCGTACTGCGTCTTTTCATATACTCATTAAATAACGCTACACATCCACTTTTACAAGCCTCTGCTATTTGGTCAGTATATTTATAATAATCTGTTAGACGAGTTTTATCCCAACCTTCTGGAATCTGAGAAACATTTGAGCATACATCTGCTAATTTAACTCTTTTAATCGCATCACTAGCCGACTTAAGTTTGATCACAACTTCAATCCGCCTATGCTCCAAACTTAACATTTTGTCTTCAGTTAAGAATGTTATAATCGATAAAGCTTTGGCACTAACTTGGCCTTCAAGGTTTTCAAGAGAAATGCCGGTATCTTCAATTATGTCGTGAAGTATAGCTGCGCTAATCTCATCTTTGTTTACAACGTTTGCTACGTTTATTAGTAAATCAGCTACCTCAATCAAATGACATAAATATGGCATCCCGTCAGATTTTCGTTTTTGTAAGCCATGGTAATGTGCTGCCATTGTTAGCGAATTGAAAATATGTTGTAGTGCTACTTGGCGTGAATTCATATCTTTGACCTTAAAGGAATTGTCGGCCAATAAGTTTTGTCGTTCCAATCACTTATTTTATGTAATACAAATGCTTCGTTTATAAACGCAGTTTGTGAAAAACGAAACGCTTTATCTTTAAATAAATGACTAGCTTTGAATAACGCGGATTCTAATGTGGGCGGGTCAATCTCCAGCCAAACATATTCATTTTCATTGTCTAACTCACAATCAAACGAAAGAAAAGATATGACAGCGTTACAGACATCAAAAGCAGTTTGTTCGTCGTGGCAAAAGAAAAGGTGCCCATTCGATTCAATATTATTTTTCCATAATCTAATCTGCTTTACAGCTGTTCCATAATCTTGTGTAACACCTAGCGCACAAATTGAAAACTGAGGGAGATAATCATTGATATAAAAGCACCAGTCATCCTGCTGGACACTCTTACAATATTTAACAAGCGTTTGTTCTTCTGTTTGGTTCATTTTGTTGTCCCTACTGAAGTGACGGAAGCAACAAGACATTTAAGTATCGAAAAAAAGGAAACGGCAGTATCCGAAATACAATGTCTAATTGTTGCACTAATTTTTTAGTGAACGCATCGTGCGGAAATTACTACCATCATGGTGTTTACAAAAGATAGTTCAGGGCGGATGGAAATGCAAGCGCAACTGTTATAATTGAAAGAGTTTATTGATAAAATCAAAGTGTAAATAAAACCATCGTTTGATTTACATGTTAACAGTGGTTATTATGTTGGTTAATTGATTTGAGATTCTGTAAAAAAACAAGTAAATTAATCTGTGTAAAGTTTTGGTTCGTTTTATTTACACTCTGGAGGTCGGATGAATATAGGTTACGCAAGAGTTAGCACGGATAAGCAGAATGATGTAAGTCAGATCGACGGATTAACTCAATATGGCTGTTTAAAAATATTTAAAGAGAAAGCAAGTGCCAAATCTCGCGAAAGGCCTGAATTAGACAAAATGCTAAATACACTCCGAGAGCGTGATGTCGTTATTGTGCAAAGGTTGGATAGACTGGGGAGAAGCTTGAAGGACTTAATTGAATTACTAGACGTTTTTAAATCAAAAAATGTAAAGTTTGTGAGTTTAAATGAGGGTATTGATACAACAACAGCAATGGGAGAACTTGCTTTTCACCTGATTGGCGCTATTGCTCAATTCGAACGTAGATTAATTTCTGAGCGCACTAAAATCGGTTTAACAGCTGCGAGGGCAAGAGGACGAAAAGGGGGGCGACGTGTCAAACTCAAAGCAAAGGATGTTAAGATGGCTCAAGCTATGTTGTTAGACCGGTCAGTAACGAAAACTAGTGTCGCTGCTCATTTCGGTGTTAGCAGGCCAACACTAGATAAAGCATTGCAAGTAGCCCCTCCGTTGCAAGAGCGATCTTTATTCGAATAAATATTCAGCAGTATAATAAACTGATTGGTCAAAACGCCGCTCTGGACTAAGATTTTTTTGCCCGCCATTGAGAATTATCTCTTTTAGCACCTCAGGAGGTAAAATTGGATTTGTTCTTCTGGGGTGTTGCATGTAATCCCGTGTTATTCTACCAGAAAGTGCAAACTCTTTGTCGCTTTGATGGCCATATCCCATTTCAGTATAAATTCGCTCTATATTTGTTTTTCCTCTTGAAGATAGCTCATACAGCATTCTAGCCAGTCGAGCACTAGATCTCATATGCCTGCTAATCTTACTTTTACCGTTGTTGTTACTGGAGCGGTCAATGAATGTCCTACAGAGAGCAAAGTCACTCCATATGAAAATATCAAAAGCGTTTTCATCTAAAATAGGTGATTTGCCTTTTGTTTTCCATATCGGATGCATTAAAAACGGTTGCTGACGTTGATAATATTGACTTTGGAAGTCGTTCAAGCAATCCACAATGCGTTTCGCACGATATAAGATGTCCTGCTGATTGTCCCAATGTTGAATGCCTTCACATACGTCTTCAAAGATTGACCGGATATGCGCAAACTGATCTTGGCACGAGTGCGCAATACCTAATGCACAATAAGATGTGCTTGCAGGTCTAATTACTAACTCAGAACCCCATAATTCTTCTGAATGCGATGACGTAGTGTTGTCAGGTAGCACGGTCAACTTGATTTCGAGAGCTCTAAGGTACTTTTCTCCATCCTTTAAAACTAGATCAATACCTTTTATGTCATCGTAGGCAAACTGCTGGTAAGGGGTGAATTTGGATTCAAATTCAAAGGATATTTCACTATTTGGTTTGTCAGTTCCAAATACCTCATCAAATGAGAGTTCATTTGCCTCTACTTCTAGATTTTTATTCAATGTTAGATAAATGGGTTTAATGCCATTATCTCTCATATAGCAAGCTAGAGAAGCAGGGAAGGAACTATTAAACTGATTTTTACCCCACAAATCTTTTCCGCGGCGACTTGAATTAGTGATGCCATATAGACCTCCATTATTATTTGACATTTATTGACAATTTCCCTTATGTTTGACGTCAACATGTTGACGTCTTTGTTGTCTATGATATAATATTATCAGATTTTTAAAGATGAGTATTAATTTGTGAATGCGATTGATTTGTTTTGTGGTTGTGGCGGTTTGTCGCTTGGAATGCAAAATGCTGGAATAAATATTGTTAGCTCCTTCGACAATTGGTTACCAGCGATAAAGTGTTATGAGGCTAACTTTACTCATCCGATATTTAACTTAGATTTGACTGACCATGAACTTATCTCTAGTAAAATTTCTGAAATATCAATGACGCAAGGCTTGCATATAGACTTAATTGTTGGCGGCCCACCTTGTCAAGATTTTAGCCAAGCTGGAGGCAGAAGCGAAGGAGCCCGAGCGAACCTAACAGCTTCATTTGCACGAACAATCTCAAAAATTCGACCACAATATTTTATCATGGAAAATGTCGACAGAGCACTGAAAAGCAAAGCTTACTCCGAAGCCAGAGAAATATTTGTTGATGCTGGTTACGGATTAACGGAACTTGTATTAGATGCGAGCAGATGTAATGTTCCTCAAAAAAGAAAGCGATTGTTTGTCTGCGGAAGCTTAGGTGCTGAAAACGAGTTCCTTAAGCAAGCTTTGCTTGATGGATTAAACACATCCTCAATGACTGTGCGAGACTATTTGGGCGAGTCATTAGGGGTAGATCATTATTACCGACATCCTAGGAATTATAACCGAAGAGGAATCTTCTCAATTAATGAGCCCGCTCCAACGGTTAGGGGAGTAAACAGACCTGTACCCAAGGGTTACCTTGGGCATGCGGGCGATCCTATAAAGGTAGATAGAGATTTAAGGCCACTCACCACAAAAGAAAGGGCTTTACTGCAGACATTTCCCGCAGAGTTCATACTAACAGGCACAAAGACTGACAATGAACAAATGGTCGGTAACGCTGTACCTGTAAATTTGGGGGAGTATGTCGGGCTGAAGTTAGTTGAATACAATAGGACTTTGAATGCTGAGCGAGAGGTACGCTATGGATAAGGATTACTTCGTAAGTTGGTTGCTGAGGAATAAGAGTATGACGCTTAGATCTGCTAGAGATGTAGCTTCACGATACACAAGGGGAACAAATTTTATATCTAATTTGGAGGAAAAGGAAACTAAGCAGATCGACGAAGTATTGTTTCACTTAGAAAGAATAGATGACTTTCAAATTTTATCTAAATCGGTAAAGTCACAAATAAGACGAGCGTTGAAACTTCAGTTTGAGTTCGCTTGTGCATTGGAATATTCAAATGACAACACTCGGTCATAGTGAGCGCGACTTATGGCTTATTTGAGAAAAACACTGCAAGCAGATATTGTTGGTTTTGGCACTCTAAAAGGGATGCCTTTAATCTTAAACGATGATTACTCCGTTCACCTTGTATCCCAGTATTATTTTCTGTTTCTACTAAAGCGCGTTGTCGTGGGTTCAGTGTACACCTATGCAGGTCACATTGCAGACTTTATAAGTCAGTTGGAGGTAGACGGTAAAACGATAAGTGACATTGACGATAATTGGCTGCGTGCTTATAAAAAAGCACTTATTCACCGAGATGGTAACGATTCAAATACCAACAATTATGCGAGTCAAGTCATGAGAACAGTTATTAATTACTGTTACTGGCTGACCGAAAATGGATATGAAAGAGCACTGTGTGGTGTCGATAAGCTAAATAAAATACAGATAGAGTTAACAAGGACTGGCTCCATAAGACACATCCTTAATAAAAACACCAACACCGATAAACGCCCAGTTTTCCCTCCGAAAACCGAATGGATTAATCTCGTGAAAGTTTATGGGCCGCAGCGCGAAGACCTACAGGTGAGGTTTGAATTAATGATGGATTGGGGCTCTGCGGCAGGCTTAAGAGCCGACGAGGCATGCCATCTAAAGAAAAAACAACTTCCTTCTTTGAAGGCCGCTGAAAAAGCACTGGACGATGAAACTGATTTAATTGTTGAGCTTACTCATACGAAAGGCAACAAACGTGCAAAAATAAAAGTTAATCCTGTTTTAGTAATTAAAACATGGAACTATATAGAGTTATATCGAGATGTAGTTGTTGAAAAATTTAGAAAAGAAGCCAAAGTTTTAAGAAAGACATTCAAAGAGTCATCCTATATATTTTTGTCAAGCACTACTGGTGTAGCAATTACAACGAGAGGATTTTCTAATTCAGTTAGAACCGCATTTTTAGCTGCTGTCAATGATGGCGAGTTAAACGAACAACAGAGAGTATGGCTCCACGGATTAAGACATAACTTTATAAATGTCACGCTTAAAATGCATGACTCTAATAATCAGAAAAATAGCGAAGAGTTGACTATTAGACAGTCTAGGCATGGCTCAGTTGATGCTATGCAACCCTATACTGGGGCTAGATATGATGAGAATTTTTCTTAATGAAAAAACTCAAACGTACTCAGATTAATGTTGACCGTAGCGCTGATGTTTACCCTTTAGTATTTAAAAACAGCTGGGAACTCACATGCGAGAGAGGTAAAAAAATGGACCTATCTTATTTAGATAAGATAGACCGTGGTGAGCTGATCTTTCAACAACTTGTAAAGTTTGCGAATACGAACGTAAAAACAAGAGCTATTGTTAATAGAATATCAAGATACTTAATGTATGTGGCAAGACTAAATGGCGCGGTAAGTGCTCGCTCGCTGAGTGACTATAAAAAGATGTTAGATCAAGAGACCGAGTCAGAGGCGAATACTAAGTATCAAGTATTTTCTACTTGTAAAGGCTTCGTAGATAAATTAATGAAGTCGGAGGTAATTGAAACAGCTAAATTACCCAAAGGTTTCAAACGAACCGCAAAAAAACCAAAGTCCACAATAATGGAAATTGGTCATAAATTTATTGAGAACCATACCGCTGACAGCCAAACTGAAGTTCTCAGTTTAATTGAAAAATATAGAATTGACAGTTCTGCTGCAAAGGCGCATATCTACGCAGGAAAAGTACTAAATTGTATACACGAGGGCTCTCTTGATCGGTTGGAGTTATACATTGAAGATTGTAAATTAATAGACCGTTATATAAGCAATTTGAACGACGAAAAAATACGACTGCTGAGCTGTGTTGATGATTTTAGATCGGATATATTCGACCCTACCTTGTTTGGCTATAAAACTAGAACTATTGAATTAGCCTTATCAATTCTCTATGCAAAGCATAATTACCTAATTCCTTCTTCCACACGATGGGCAAAAGGATTAGCTGATTTCTTAAAGTATCACGGATGGTCAACTCCCCGGGTTAAAGCCGGATTTTTTTCAAACAGATATAGTTTAGAATTTCTTTTGGCCGCGTCCCTCTCGCATTCGGAACTTTCACCGAATGTTGATTCAGTCTTCTTCTATTCATACTTGAATACATGTGAGCAATCCCCTAACAAAGGCCGCTTGAGTTTTCATTTTGGCAAAAAAAGAGGTGGCCCATCAAATAATGAAGTTAGCAGCAATGACAGACTTGGGAAGATTTACCTTTTCATTCAAGACAGAATGAAGAGAATTTTAGGAAAAGAACCTTTAGGCAATAAATGGTTAAAAATGGAAGATTGTCCAATATTTCTTCACTTCCACCAATGGAGCGGTGTTGATGCGATTACTACCTTTGACCCTTCCCTTTCAGTAGATTTTGTAAGAAAAGTAGCTAATACGTTAAGCGGAAAGTACAGTATTTTGAGTGACATTAAAGACTCCTTAACTGGGGAATCATTTCGTCCTACTATAACAATAATGGATGTAAACACTGACACGTCAACTGGAGCAATACAGAACAAGCTAGGTCACGATGAGTTTTTTACAACTAAGGACTACGTATTTAACAATCAAACCCAATCACGATTAGTATCCAAACAAGAAGATTTTCAACAGTTTCTTATCTCTGGTGCTAGAAAGCTGGACTATACCGGGAGTGGTTACAAGTGCGGTCTGGAAGAAGAAGAAGATATTTCATGCAAAGGTGTAAATAACTGCTACAAATGCGTAGCTAAAAGGATTGTTATTAAGGATGTAAACCTTATTGCAGAGTGGCTTGTTTATGAAGAAAAAATACTAGAAGAACAACATCGCCTAATATTTAGCAATCCAGAGAGATGGCAGAAATATTGGTTGGTAAAGCTTTCTGAATATCAGATATTACTCTCTAAATGCAGCGAAGCTGAAAAGCTGCAAGCCAAAAAAATAAAACACAAAGTGTTTGTACCACATTTGGATTAGTCACAATGAAAAAGCAAAATCACTTGTCGTTTATCAACAATAAAAACTCAGAAAGCAATGAGAAACCATTGGATTTGGAGCAGTATGCGTGGCTAGAGTCTTGCAGTGAAGACAAGTGGTATTTTACACAGCCACCGCATGCGTCAAGCAACTCTACATATACAGTAACATGGTCGCCTCAAAAACAGAGCCTAACAACTTTAGATAAAGCTAGATGGTCAAAGTGGGTAGAGTATGGACAATCCCTCACCATCTGGGTTATGGAATCTGATGATACTGACTGTCGTGCGATTGGAAGTATCGTCGGCATTGCGCGAGAGATTCGTAGCTTAACTCAGTGGCTATATTTCTCGTGTGGGCTTACAAGTATCAGTGAACTAACGCATTCACATATTGAAAATTATAAACAGTATATTAAAAGTCTTGATATAACTAAAAACTCTGTAATTAGTAAATTTGTCATCTTTCAATACATGGTTAATGCAACAAGTGATTTAGGAGTTGGACCTAGTGTCTCGCCATTTAAATACTTATCACTTGCAAAATTAGCAGGTACGCTCGGAGGCGAGAACAAGAGGACAAAGACAATCCCCCCTGACATGTTTCTCGAGCTGCTCAATGGTGCTCTTAAAAATATTGACGGTTGTGAAAAAGATATCGTGCGATTGAATGGTTATATAGCCCTCAAAGAGCAAGGATTTAAGCACGTGGCTGCCCCATACAAGCGTCGCTTTTCTGATAGCTCCGGGGATATGTTTAAGAGAATCGAAGTGATTTATACTTCAGCGATTATAATCTTATTTTCTCTTACGGCGATGAGAAAGCATGAGGCAACGTCAGTTACTTATGACGACGCATTATTAATGCTTGAAGAGAATGAAAATTTAAGAGGAAGAGTTTTCAAAACTGCTATGACGTCGACAGGGAAAGAGACTGAACGACCACTAAATGCTGAGGGAAGGAACGCATTAGAAGTAATAATAAAGATTACAAGTTTTAAAAGAGCAGCTGGTGAACATGATGGAAGGCTGCTTTTAAAAATGCCTTTTAAGCATAGTAAGACTAAAGCTTCAAAAGGAACCGACATTCTCACAACTGATGGCATCTATACGCTCCTCCGAAATTATTCAAAAAAGCAAGGCTTGCCTTTGGCATTGACACCTCATATGTTCAGGCGTGCGTTCGCATTGATGTGGACATGGAGGTTTGAAATAGGTGACTTAGCATATCTTTCCAAAGTGTTGAATCATAACGATCTAAAGTTTACGCGTATTTATACTGACGATAATGATGCAATAGAATTTCTTCCACAAGAGATACAACAATATACTCACCATGTTTTTCGCAAGTCGTTACTCGGTGAATCCGAGGTTTATGGAGGCTTCGGCAAGATATTAACTAAATATAAAAATTTATTGATAAAGACTGTAACAGTGATTGGCATCGGCGCACTCGACAATTTCATAAAAAAGATTATTGACCAGCAAGAGTATACTGTAATCCCAAATGCCGACGGCTACTGTTTTATGTCAAAAGGACGGAAGCATCGTGCATTGTGTTCTACGAATCAGCGAGAGCCAGATTACTCAAATAGATGCGAAGAATTATGTAGTAAATGTCCAAATTTTGGAGTTACAGACCAAAATATAAGTTATTGGGAAAAGAGGCGGAGAATGCATCAAAATGTGTATGAGAACACAAATGTTGAGATTTTGAAGGCGGCTGCGCGTGAGGGCGTAAAAAGAGCTGATAGAATTATTCATATAGTACAAAAGGATTAGTAGAGTGAGAAATAGTGTTATTGATTTTAAACGGGCAATTAGAGAATCATTGCGGGTATTAATTGAGAATAATGATAGAATCACAAACGTAAAAATAATCGAGGCGGCTCGACTATCGTGCGGAAAACCGGTTGGGAAATCTACTCTATACCGAAAAAATGATAAAACTAAAGAGTTCGTGTATCAGGACCTTTTGCTTGAAATTGATGTCGCAAAAGACACTAAGGCAAAGCTTGGAGGGAAGTCATCTAAATTAGAAACTATCAGTTCTTTGAGGGCTCAATTAACAGAATTGAAAAAAGAAAATCAATCGTTGGTTGACCAAGTATGCAGTCAAGAAAGTATAATCGAAAGCAATAGCGCAGAGAACAATATTGATAATAGTATTCTTAACAAGTTTCAGGAAGATGTTTATATTCTGTCAAAAGTACTATCAATTCTTCATCCGCGCTATAATGGTTATCAGAAAGAAGTTTTGAGTTACGAAACAAAATTTAGAGATGATGATAGAATATTTGAAGCGAAAAAAACCGTAAAAGAGGTTATTTCGGACATAGAACGCTCTACGTTCTCAAACATTACGAACATTAAATAGCTATTTTGGTTAAAACGTAGAGTGTTAAATCTATTAATTCTTTGCATCCATTGAATATAAAAGTCTAGGAGGAAAGTATATGGGAAAGGGGATTAACAAAGTAATTTTTATTCATCTTTAGGTTACTATACCTTTTATTATACTAGTTTTAATTGTCAAACCTTAAAAATTATACGTTTATTTATTTAACGATTTGTTTGTTATATTGTCATCGATTCCATCGGCTTTTATCGTTGTTTATCATAGTGCAATTAGTTAAGAATGTTATAAATCAATTCTGATCTTTTGCACAGTATGGTCAACTGTATTCCAGTTATACAATCACCCATGTCAAATACGTTATTGGATTAATAATTGTGGTTTGTTCTCTAGTTGAGTTTCCTTACCAATTCAGTCAATTAATAGGTCAACTTGACCAGTGTGACATGCTGCTGACAGCTTTAGAATGTCATTTGAAGACTTGATTCCCATAATTAGTATTAGTCAGGCCCGTCTCTCAAAGGCGGTTGATGTGGTAGAGTTAAGTTTTCGGTGCGCCTTTTTTGCCTCTTCCTTGCCTGCCAGGCCTCTTACGCATTTAACAACCTAGCCTTTTAAGTACTTCAGTTGAGTCGGTAAACGTTGGCATGGCATATGGTATGCTGAGATTTAGGTCTTTGTTGCTCGTCTTTTGATCGCAATAATTGGCACTCTTTGGTAAGTCTTGATCAAACACGAAACTTGCCGCATTGCCTTTTGAGTCGTAGATTACTTTAAAATATGAGGATGGGATGACATGAGATTCGTCCGCATTTGGTAATGGTGTTTCTTTTTCCGTATACAAAGCCCCTGTGATGACATAAAGCGAGTTTCTGAAGCCAACAGCATTACGCACAGCCATTTCCAGCCTAACCCATGAGCCTTGATTCAATGATGATTTTTGAGGGGTTATATTAGATAGATAATTAAGCTCTACCCAATTTTGATGCCCCGCAAAACTAGCTAAAGGAGCTTGATGACCTCTATCTGTTTTCAAACTCTTGAAAGCGCCCTTGTAATCCGCTTCCTCTAGGGACTCATCATCATCAATCAATTTATCATTGCCCCAATCTCTCCCTGGGCTGTCACCGAAATTTAACACGTTTACTTCATAGGCTACCCAATCCGCAAACTTTGTCTTTGGATTATTACTCAAGGCATAAGTATGGTTAAAGACCACGTCGTTATTCTTGATATCTAAACTGGGACAGCCCAGTGGACAATGAACACTTCTAATTTCAGCATTGACGATACAGCTAATGGTGACGAGAAGTAAAATGATAACTCTTTTCATTCCATTCCTTTATATAAGTGACTAAATCGAGGGTATTAAGTATAGATGCCATCCGAGCCTGTACAAGCGTCTACATTGTGATATTGATTGCAGCAGAGGGGTTTCTTGCCCTTTGTGGTTTGTACCACAGCGGCTAGATAGAATTAAAATTAAGGCAACAACCATTAGCTTGTTTTTGTTTACAAAGGTTCACACTATTGCAGATGCGGTATCTTGACATATTCTTAAATCACTGCCACTGGCCAACACAACACAACACTATTCTAAGGTACAGTTATCAGCCCTTAGACTAAACTGATAACATTGGTTTTAAGTCCTTAACTTGGCGCAATAGCACAATGGATACAGAACAGATAAGAGACGATATTGCAGACGAACTCGGCGCAGTTTTTGAAATAATCAGCACAATACTGGATAGTTTTCCAGACGAGAAGCTAGTCCACGAAACTATCATATGTAATGACAACGCCATAGCACTACTAGAATATGCTAGAGGTCATACTAATAAAGCGTTTCAATTATAGCGCGTCAATCCCCTTGACCGGTCAGCGTCAATTAACTTGACCGGTTGCCACCGTTTTATTTGTCTTCTTTCATGGCTGTTTTTCTTCTGTAACTTTCTCCTATTAATTGAATGATGTGAGCATGATGAACCAGTCTATCAATGGCCGCCACGGTCATGGTGGTGTCGGTAAATAATTCGTCCCAATCTTCGAACGATTGATTTGAGGTAATGATTAAGCTGTGTCGCTCATATCGATGTGCAATTAATTCAAACAAGACACTGGTTTCTTGCTCTGTTTTTTTAACATAGCCGATGTCATCGACAATAAGCACTTGGTATTTATCCAGTTTATTGAGTGCATCTTGCAGTTTGAGTTGAGTTTTTGCTTCCTGAAGCAACTGCACTAACGCGCTAGCTGAGTAGAACTTAACCCGTGTGCCGGCTTCGATTAAACGATAACCGACGCTACTGGCGAGATGAGTTTTGCCAACCCCACTTGCGCCGAACAGCAATAAATTAGCGCCTTGTTTAACCCAATCGTGATTATCAGCAAGCTCATACATTCTCGCTTTAGTGGCACCTTCAATAGCACTAAAGTCGAAGCCACCTAGATGTTTTCCTGAGGGTAATTGCGATTCTTTTATATAACGCATTTGTCGCTTGTCAGTGCGACTTGCCAGCTCAATATGACACAGTTCGCTAAGGTATTGCTCTGGCCGCCATTGGTCGTGCAGCGCCTTATCGGCAATGCTTTCCCAATGCGCTCTAAATTCGCTTAGGCGTAGCTTTTTTAGCATCAGTGGCAAGGACGCCGTTACATTATTCATGGCGACCTCCCGGTATTAACGATTGATATTGGGATAACTGATGCTGCACCACATTGACCAGTGGGATATCGGTTGGCTTTGTGCCGAAGCGCTCTTGGCAGTCAAACAGACTCGGCAATCGGCCACTTGCCAGTTGCCCGGTAATGAACCGACCTAAGCGCATTTCATTGTCGGCCTTACTGGCTAACTGCAATATTCTGACCATGTAATGGCTGGCATCATCCGCTTTCATGGTGGTATCTACATACTGCCATATCGTGCAGTAGTCTTCACTTGGTAGTAACTCATCACGCCATTGAGAGCACCTAAAGGCGCGTGGCTTTTTCACTAGCGCATCAATCACATGTTTGTAATTGACGCTACGTTTACGTGTCGCCCCGGGCGCATAAACACGCTCTAACCGGCACGTGAGCGCTTGGCCTAAGAATAAGTCGATGTGGTCATCATACACATGCACCCGTAAACGGCTATCCACAAGGCGCGAGGGCACTGTGTACATGACGCGCTTCACATTAATCGTGCTGGTGCGCGACACGCGCACGTATTCTTGTGAGTAATTGACGCTCTTATGAGACGGTAATGCTTGTAATTGTCGCTGCTCTTCTTTGAACTGGGTAGCGATGCGTTTATTGCGACGATTAACGGTCGCTTGCACGAATGCCTCATAATCAGCGCGACAATTAAAATCGTACGAGCCTCGCACCTTCAAGGCTTGCTCAATTTGCGCTTTAATATGGCGATTGGGGGATTCAATGGCGCCATTTTCATGCGCAACACCGGTGTTATTGCGTGTTGCGATAAATCGGTAATGCCCTATCAGCTCTTGGTAGCGAGCAGTGAAATCCTTTGCCGAGCCAGTATTTTTATAGGCAGCACTTAAACTATCAGTGCGGACTTCTGAGGGGACACCGTTGCTTTTGGTAAACGCATTTTGTAAGCCGTCAGAGAATGCGGCAAAACTCTCTCCGCCATACGTGACTTGCGTGTATACCCACCCAGAGGCAACTAAACGATAGTTGAACAGCATATGCTTAAATGCCTCGGACTGTATGGTGACGGGGCTTTTGATGTGCGTAAAATCACATATCCCTAACTTACCAAGCGGGTGTGCTTGCATGAACACAACGTCTTTAGCTTCCCCGTGTAAATGTCGCCATTGTTTAATCCTGCGCTCTAAGGTGCGCCGCGACGTCGAACTAAATGTATCGCTATGATATTCACATAAGTGGTCGAAAATCCCGATGGGAGTGATGTTAGGGTCTTGTTTTAGCAAGGGCAGAACAACTGGGGTCCATATTGGCTCAAGGGGATCAAGCCGCGTTCGTTGGCGCACTTTACTTTGTTTTAGCTGATGTCGCTCATTATCAATTCGACCCGCAGTGCTAATGGATATGCCGGCCTTAGCGGCAGCAATCTCTTGTAAACAATCTTTTCGGAATGTCATATATAACCTGATTTGTCTGTCTGTGATGTATTTACCCGACACTGAATTCCCTCCGAATTTCAGTGACGAACCTTAACAGATCGACCGGTCAAGTTGATTGACGCTCAGTGGTCAAGGAGATTGTCGCTTAATAGTTTCAATGCTTAGATCGGCTCACTAACTAGACATAGGAAGGCAGGTTGGTAGCATTTTAAAAGGCTATTTGCATTCTAAGGTTGGAAATTTCAATACTTTCAAAAATCGCCAACTTGTTGGATTTAAGAAGTTTCAGTTCTCGTAAGTAATAAAAAGGCTGTGCAATATGTCTCTAGCGGGCGGTTTGCTGCCGTAAAAAACTGCGCTTCTTTCGACAGGTTTCAGGCCCATAGCAGACATAACGTGCGATGTATTTGACTGGCTCTTTTGTGCCAATACCCGTCATTCGGGTCTAGTTTAAAAAGGACAGCAAACGGCCTAAAGTGGTCTTTAGAGAATATGGTTAATAAATCGACTTAGGGCGCATAGTAGAATTTCAAGAAAACTGACCTCATCGATTTAGTGGTACTTTAAACTCGCTGATCTGCTTATCAAAGAAGAACTGCATAAATTGCGAAGCGCACTACCAAATATAATATGGGTTTGATAGCGTTCCTTTAAAAATTAATGGACATAGTGCTTATACGCACCTTTTCCGACACCTGTTATTATTGTTGCGGCTGTTGAGTCTTTTGTTTTCAGATAAAACGATTGTTCGCTTTTACTGATTAACGTCAATGTGAAACCATTACCTATATTACCAGACCAATCAAATTTATAGCCTGCTTTAGTCATTCTCGTAGTAACCGCTTTAAATGAGCCACAGAGGTTGACGGCCTTAACGTCAAAGTTGCAATCAGCTTCAGTCACTTTATGCTCGACGTCAGAGAACAAGTTAGTTGTAACCCTGTTTCTAAATTTCATATTATTGATTTTGTTGTATATGCACTGTTTACCATCACTTTTAAAAGACAGCGTATACCCATAGTTCTTTTTAGGATGATATAGGTAATTCATAATATGAACGCCTGTTTTAGCTGTGTCCAAGAGAGGATGCATACCTGCAAGGTGTAGGCCTTCATTTTCCATCACAGCAAACTTGTACCGTGTATCATCGGTAATACACCCTTTTTGACCTTGATATTCAGCGACTTCAAAACTTGCGGGAAAGGCTGGTAAAGGTAATACTTTAATTTGGCTTTGGGCTGAGACTGGTAAACATAAAGCTAGGAACGCTAATTCAAGTAATATTTTCTGAATATCCATATTTAAAGGGCTTAGATTGATTTTTATTCAATATCCTTAGTATATACATTTATCAAACAGTTGCTAATAGGAACGAATTCTAACCGTATTGACTTAAGATCTATATGCATAATTAAGTCGCTGAACTGACGTTTATTGTTATTCATTTATGCCAAACAAAAGATCGAATTTAATAACCTACATTGTCTAAAACAAGTTATTCCACTGTCCGCAATGTCGGATCTGCCGACCTAGTAGCTCGTAGTTCTAATGTCTGCAATTCGCTCATTGCCGTCCTTCAAAACAGATTTTCCTAATGTCGGCTTTACGCCATCAGCGGTCCAAAAGTAGATTCCTCGCCCGCCGTTTTCCCTAAAACTCAACCAGTCCTAAATAATGTTTTCCAACCATATTTTGCACAACACGGTATTAAATCAGTAGCAACACAAAATGTCATTTCCAACCTTAGAATGCAAATAGCCTTTTAAAATATCTGTTATACAAGTTAAAACGTGTACTAACTGTTATGACCTACTTGTTTGATTTTGCCAGTTGTTCGGATGTAGTTCAAATTATGTACAGAGAACAAAATTTTCACTCATTCTTGAGCCGGGGATTACTTTATTGGCATGTAGCCGAAATTAGGATATTAGCGATACATAGTCTGAAAATTTAAATTCCCGTAAGTAAGTAGGCTATGTGTATGTAAGCAGAAACAAAAAAATTCTACCAAAGCTAATGGCGGACAGCAGACATGCACAGTTAGCCTCTTTAACACTCAAAACCGTCTTGTAACCAGTCTATAAGTTTATCTACTTTTGCCATTCTTTGATCCGTATAGCGCACTCAAGAATGACATTGGTAGTGACAATTCAGCAAACGTTATCAACCGGAAAATACCTTACTGTATCAATTGGTCGTGCAATACAGTTAAGCCGATTTTTCAGTATTTGTTTCTCGGTACTGCTTTGCTAGTTGCTCCAAATTTAGTCTACTATATCGCTCGTTTGATGCTACAGGGTATGTAGAATAAACAAACTCAATGAATTCATTAAAATACATAGCTTTTGTTTTATTTATTATTGCATTAAGTATTTCTAATTGGCCGTCATCGAATATGCTTTCAACATTTGCACCGTTATACGAAATAACGTATTTATTACCACCATAAGTAGTTTTCTGAGGAGTAATTGAAAAGTCACCATCGAAGTTGGCAAGGTCAGTTATGTTATCCACATAAGGTCCGTAATGATTAAAAACCCAGTCAATGTCTGTCATCTTATGATTTCGCATGAGCGCTGAGTACCAGTCAGCTAAGTAAACTAACTTCGTTAATCGAGCTTTAGAAAGCTCGCTTTTATGCGGGTAGTTCGCACAAAAATACGCCATTACTGCTCGCAGTTTATTCATGTTTCCCCCCTTTAGCTAATGATTCGATAAAGTCTTGATCAACGTGCTGATTTTGATTTTGGCTTACCTTGACGGATTTATCGTACTGAATCGCGCCTCTAACAAAATCAACCATATAACTTTGGTAATCCGTACAGTAACGCTTTATCTGTGAAACCTTTTGAGACTTGAAAAAATCAGAACGCACTGATTCAACTACTATAACACCTATATGCTTATCAGAATCAACAATTGATATTGCAACAAATCGACTACTTTTCATTGCTAAGTTATCGATCTTTCTCGGTTCATATTCATATTGTTTCTGCATATAATTTTTGTAACCTTCAGGATCATCTTTGTGAAGAGGGCAGTTTTCTATATCAACGCATATTTTATGTTGCCACGCTTGGCTGATGACTCCTTGATTTCTAGAGAATTTTTGCCTGTGTTGCTCAGCATAGATAGGGTTTTGTGAATGCCTTGCAAGTAAATAAAAGTGGTTATCTACATAGTAATAGATTGTAACTCTTTCTTGGGTGCTTAAGTGCCATTGTCTGGAACTCCCTTTTAGCCACGTTTCAACGAGTTTTACTTGTAGATCTGTTAATTCGTTTTGCAATGATTCTGAATCTTCAGAGATACTATCTATTCGACTTTTTAAATCAGAAACAGTTGCATTTTCTTTTTTTAACGCTTCATTTAATACGTTGAGATTCTCCAAATCTTCAAAAGTCCCTTTACCTCCATATATAATCGCTGTGGCACCTATTATTAATCCGCACCATGGGTTCCAAATGATTAACCACAAGCAAGGAAAAAAGTCGGTAGTATCTTTAAACTTGTTAGCAATATCAAAACCGATAGCAAAAGAGGCGCAAATACTTATTAGCGCAGACCCCGTTGCCGCGAAAAAAATATACCACCATTGCCCAAATTTATTAGATAATTGATTTAGTCGGTTTGACTTACCTGTAAAACCAAATCGCAGCTTATTCACTCAACGTCCTTATAGGTCTAAAAGCCAAATTCAAAGTCTAAAGTATCAAAATTTTACTGTAAATTGTTAAATAAGTGACCTGTCCCTCGTAATTAAATTCATGGGATTAAATGATTTTGTGCTTACGACCACTCGAACTCACATTCGATTTAAGCCTTTTATGAACTTGAAGCTAATGTCGGCTATTGGCACAGACATTACCGTCAGTTTTTAACCTTACTTAAGTCGGAGTTGGCGGTAGCAATATCCTCCCCTCCATCAATTGTTTACTGCTTCAACAATCAATCGTACTGCGTCTTTTCATATACTCATTAAATAACGCTACACATCCACTTTTACAAGCCTCTGCTATTTGGTCAGTATATTTATAATAATCTGTTAGACGAGTTTTATCCCAACCTTCTGGAATCTGAGAAACATTTGAGCATACATCTGCTAATTTAACTCTTTTAATCGCATCACTAGCCGACTTAAGTTTGATCACAACTTCAATCCGCCTATGCTCCAAACTTAACATTTTGTCTTCAGTTAAGAATGTTATAATCGATAAAGCTTTGGCACTAACTTGGCCTTCAAGGTTTTCAAGAGAAATGCCGGTATCTTCAATTATGTCGTGAAGTATAGCTGCGCTAATCTCATCTTTGTTTACAACGTTTGCTACGTTTATTAGTAAATCAGCTACCTCAATCAAATGACATAAATATGGCATCCCGTCAGATTTTCGTTTTTGTAAGCCATGGTAATGTGCTGCCATTGTTAGCGAATTGAAAATATGTTGTAGTGCTACTTGGCGTGAATTCATATCTTTGACCTTAAAGGAATTGTCGGCCAATAAGTTTTGTCGTTCCAATCACTTATTTTATGTAATACAAATGCTTCGTTTATAAACGCAGTTTGTGAAAAACGAAACGCTTTATCTTTAAATAAATGACTAGCTTTGAATAACGCGGATTCTAATGTGGGCGGGTCAATCTCCAGCCAAACATATTCATTTTCATTGTCTAACTCACAATCAAACGAAAGAAAAGATATGACAGCGTTACAGACATCAAAAGCAGTTTGTTCGTCGTGGCAAAAGAAAAGGTGCCCATTCGATTCAATATTATTTTTCCATAATCTAATCTGCTTTACAGCTGTTCCATAATCTTGTGTAACACCTAGCGCACAAATTGAAAACTGAGGGAGATAATCATTGATATAAAAGCACCAGTCATCCTGCTGGACACTCTTACAATATTTAACAAGCGTTTGTTCTTCTGTTTGGTTCATTTTGTTGTCCCTACTGAAGTGACGGAAGCAACAAGACATTTAAGTATCGAAAAAAAGGAAACGGCAGTATCCGAAATACAATGTCTAATTGTTGCACTAATTTTTTAGTGAACGCATCGTGCGGAAATTACTACCATCATGGTGTTTACAAAAGATAGTTCAGGGCGGATGGAAATGCAAGCGCAACTGTTATAATTGAAAGAGTTTATTGATAAAATCAAAGTGTAAATAAAACCATCGTTTGATTTACATGTTAACAGTGGTTATTATGTTGGTTAATTGATTTGAGATTCTGTAAAAAAACAAGTAAATTAATCTGTGTAAAGTTTTGGTTCGTTTTATTTACACTCTGGAGGTCGGATGAATATAGGTTACGCAAGAGTTAGCACGGATAAGCAGAATGATGTAAGTCAGATCGACGGATTAACTCAATATGGCTGTTTAAAAATATTTAAAGAGAAAGCAAGTGCCAAATCTCGCGAAAGGCCTGAATTAGACAAAATGCTAAATACACTCCGAGAGCGTGATGTCGTTATTGTGCAAAGGTTGGATAGACTGGGGAGAAGCTTGAAGGACTTAATTGAATTACTAGACGTTTTTAAATCAAAAAATGTAAAGTTTGTGAGTTTAAATGAGGGTATTGATACAACAACAGCAATGGGAGAACTTGCTTTTCACCTGATTGGCGCTATTGCTCAATTCGAACGTAGATTAATTTCTGAGCGCACTAAAATCGGTTTAACAGCTGCGAGGGCAAGAGGACGAAAAGGGGGGCGACGTGTCAAACTCAAAGCAAAGGATGTTAAGATGGCTCAAGCTATGTTGTTAGACCGGTCAGTAACGAAAACTAGTGTCGCTGCTCATTTCGGTGTTAGCAGGCCAACACTAGATAAAGCATTGCAAGTAGCCCCTCCGTTGCAAGAGCGATCTTTATTCGAATAAATATTCAGCAGTATAATAAACTGATTGGTCAAAACGCCGCTCTGGACTAAGATTTTTTTGCCCGCCATTGAGAATTATCTCTTTTAGCACCTCAGGAGGTAAAATTGGATTTGTTCTTCTGGGGTGTTGCATGTAATCCCGTGTTATTCTACCAGAAAGTGCAAACTCTTTGTCGCTTTGATGGCCATATCCCATTTCAGTATAAATTCGCTCTATATTTGTTTTTCCTCTTGAAGATAGCTCATACAGCATTCTAGCCAGTCGAGCACTAGATCTCATATGCCTGCTAATCTTACTTTTACCGTTGTTGTTACTGGAGCGGTCAATGAATGTCCTACAGAGAGCAAAGTCACTCCATATGAAAATATCAAAAGCGTTTTCATCTAAAATAGGTGATTTGCCTTTTGTTTTCCATATCGGATGCATTAAAAACGGTTGCTGACGTTGATAATATTGACTTTGGAAGTCGTTCAAGCAATCCACAATGCGTTTCGCACGATATAAGATGTCCTGCTGATTGTCCCAATGTTGAATGCCTTCACATACGTCTTCAAAGATTGACCGGATATGCGCAAACTGATCTTGGCACGAGTGCGCAATACCTAATGCACAATAAGATGTGCTTGCAGGTCTAATTACTAACTCAGAACCCCATAATTCTTCTGAATGCGATGACGTAGTGTTGTCAGGTAGCACGGTCAACTTGATTTCGAGAGCTCTAAGGTACTTTTCTCCATCCTTTAAAACTAGATCAATACCTTTTATGTCATCGTAGGCAAACTGCTGGTAAGGGGTGAATTTGGATTCAAATTCAAAGGATATTTCACTATTTGGTTTGTCAGTTCCAAATACCTCATCAAATGAGAGTTCATTTGCCTCTACTTCTAGATTTTTATTCAATGTTAGATAAATGGGTTTAATGCCATTATCTCTCATATAGCAAGCTAGAGAAGCAGGGAAGGAACTATTAAACTGATTTTTACCCCACAAATCTTTTCCGCGGCGACTTGAATTAGTGATGCCATATAGACCTCCATTATTATTTGACATTTATTGACAATTTCCCTTATGTTTGACGTCAACATGTTGACGTCTTTGTTGTCTATGATATAATATTATCAGATTTTTAAAGATGAGTATTAATTTGTGAATGCGATTGATTTGTTTTGTGGTTGTGGCGGTTTGTCGCTTGGAATGCAAAATGCTGGAATAAATATTGTTAGCTCCTTCGACAATTGGTTACCAGCGATAAAGTGTTATGAGGCTAACTTTACTCATCCGATATTTAACTTAGATTTGACTGACCATGAACTTATCTCTAGTAAAATTTCTGAAATATCAATGACGCAAGGCTTGCATATAGACTTAATTGTTGGCGGCCCACCTTGTCAAGATTTTAGCCAAGCTGGAGGCAGAAGCGAAGGAGCCCGAGCGAACCTAACAGCTTCATTTGCACGAACAATCTCAAAAATTCGACCACAATATTTTATCATGGAAAATGTCGACAGAGCACTGAAAAGCAAAGCTTACTCCGAAGCCAGAGAAATATTTGTTGATGCTGGTTACGGATTAACGGAACTTGTATTAGATGCGAGCAGATGTAATGTTCCTCAAAAAAGAAAGCGATTGTTTGTCTGCGGAAGCTTAGGTGCTGAAAACGAGTTCCTTAAGCAAGCTTTGCTTGATGGATTAAACACATCCTCAATGACTGTGCGAGACTATTTGGGCGAGTCATTAGGGGTAGATCATTATTACCGACATCCTAGGAATTATAACCGAAGAGGAATCTTCTCAATTAATGAGCCCGCTCCAACGGTTAGGGGAGTAAACAGACCTGTACCCAAGGGTTACCTTGGGCATGCGGGCGATCCTATAAAGGTAGATAGAGATTTAAGGCCACTCACCACAAAAGAAAGGGCTTTACTGCAGACATTTCCCGCAGAGTTCATACTAACAGGCACAAAGACTGACAATGAACAAATGGTCGGTAACGCTGTACCTGTAAATTTGGGGGAGTATGTCGGGCTGAAGTTAGTTGAATACAATAGGACTTTGAATGCTGAGCGAGAGGTACGCTATGGATAAGGATTACTTCGTAAGTTGGTTGCTGAGGAATAAGAGTATGACGCTTAGATCTGCTAGAGATGTAGCTTCACGATACACAAGGGGAACAAATTTTATATCTAATTTGGAGGAAAAGGAAACTAAGCAGATCGACGAAGTATTGTTTCACTTAGAAAGAATAGATGACTTTCAAATTTTATCTAAATCGGTAAAGTCACAAATAAGACGAGCGTTGAAACTTCAGTTTGAGTTCGCTTGTGCATTGGAATATTCAAATGACAACACTCGGTCATAGTGAGCGCGACTTATGGCTTATTTGAGAAAAACACTGCAAGCAGATATTGTTGGTTTTGGCACTCTAAAAGGGATGCCTTTAATCTTAAACGATGATTACTCCGTTCACCTTGTATCCCAGTATTATTTTCTGTTTCTACTAAAGCGCGTTGTCGTGGGTTCAGTGTACACCTATGCAGGTCACATTGCAGACTTTATAAGTCAGTTGGAGGTAGACGGTAAAACGATAAGTGACATTGACGATAATTGGCTGCGTGCTTATAAAAAAGCACTTATTCACCGAGATGGTAACGATTCAAATACCAACAATTATGCGAGTCAAGTCATGAGAACAGTTATTAATTACTGTTACTGGCTGACCGAAAATGGATATGAAAGAGCACTGTGTGGTGTCGATAAGCTAAATAAAATACAGATAGAGTTAACAAGGACTGGCTCCATAAGACACATCCTTAATAAAAACACCAACACCGATAAACGCCCAGTTTTCCCTCCGAAAACCGAATGGATTAATCTCGTGAAAGTTTATGGGCCGCAGCGCGAAGACCTACAGGTGAGGTTTGAATTAATGATGGATTGGGGCTCTGCGGCAGGCTTAAGAGCCGACGAGGCATGCCATCTAAAGAAAAAACAACTTCCTTCTTTGAAGGCCGCTGAAAAAGCACTGGACGATGAAACTGATTTAATTGTTGAGCTTACTCATACGAAAGGCAACAAACGTGCAAAAATAAAAGTTAATCCTGTTTTAGTAATTAAAACATGGAACTATATAGAGTTATATCGAGATGTAGTTGTTGAAAAATTTAGAAAAGAAGCCAAAGTTTTAAGAAAGACATTCAAAGAGTCATCCTATATATTTTTGTCAAGCACTACTGGTGTAGCAATTACAACGAGAGGATTTTCTAATTCAGTTAGAACCGCATTTTTAGCTGCTGTCAATGATGGCGAGTTAAACGAACAACAGAGAGTATGGCTCCACGGATTAAGACATAACTTTATAAATGTCACGCTTAAAATGCATGACTCTAATAATCAGAAAAATAGCGAAGAGTTGACTATTAGACAGTCTAGGCATGGCTCAGTTGATGCTATGCAACCCTATACTGGGGCTAGATATGATGAGAATTTTTCTTAATGAAAAAACTCAAACGTACTCAGATTAATGTTGACCGTAGCGCTGATGTTTACCCTTTAGTATTTAAAAACAGCTGGGAACTCACATGCGAGAGAGGTAAAAAAATGGACCTATCTTATTTAGATAAGATAGACCGTGGTGAGCTGATCTTTCAACAACTTGTAAAGTTTGCGAATACGAACGTAAAAACAAGAGCTATTGTTAATAGAATATCAAGATACTTAATGTATGTGGCAAGACTAAATGGCGCGGTAAGTGCTCGCTCGCTGAGTGACTATAAAAAGATGTTAGATCAAGAGACCGAGTCAGAGGCGAATACTAAGTATCAAGTATTTTCTACTTGTAAAGGCTTCGTAGATAAATTAATGAAGTCGGAGGTAATTGAAACAGCTAAATTACCCAAAGGTTTCAAACGAACCGCAAAAAAACCAAAGTCCACAATAATGGAAATTGGTCATAAATTTATTGAGAACCATACCGCTGACAGCCAAACTGAAGTTCTCAGTTTAATTGAAAAATATAGAATTGACAGTTCTGCTGCAAAGGCGCATATCTACGCAGGAAAAGTACTAAATTGTATACACGAGGGCTCTCTTGATCGGTTGGAGTTATACATTGAAGATTGTAAATTAATAGACCGTTATATAAGCAATTTGAACGACGAAAAAATACGACTGCTGAGCTGTGTTGATGATTTTAGATCGGATATATTCGACCCTACCTTGTTTGGCTATAAAACTAGAACTATTGAATTAGCCTTATCAATTCTCTATGCAAAGCATAATTACCTAATTCCTTCTTCCACACGATGGGCAAAAGGATTAGCTGATTTCTTAAAGTATCACGGATGGTCAACTCCCCGGGTTAAAGCCGGATTTTTTTCAAACAGATATAGTTTAGAATTTCTTTTGGCCGCGTCCCTCTCGCATTCGGAACTTTCACCGAATGTTGATTCAGTCTTCTTCTATTCATACTTGAATACATGTGAGCAATCCCCTAACAAAGGCCGCTTGAGTTTTCATTTTGGCAAAAAAAGAGGTGGCCCATCAAATAATGAAGTTAGCAGCAATGACAGACTTGGGAAGATTTACCTTTTCATTCAAGACAGAATGAAGAGAATTTTAGGAAAAGAACCTTTAGGCAATAAATGGTTAAAAATGGAAGATTGTCCAATATTTCTTCACTTCCACCAATGGAGCGGTGTTGATGCGATTACTACCTTTGACCCTTCCCTTTCAGTAGATTTTGTAAGAAAAGTAGCTAATACGTTAAGCGGAAAGTACAGTATTTTGAGTGACATTAAAGACTCCTTAACTGGGGAATCATTTCGTCCTACTATAACAATAATGGATGTAAACACTGACACGTCAACTGGAGCAATACAGAACAAGCTAGGTCACGATGAGTTTTTTACAACTAAGGACTACGTATTTAACAATCAAACCCAATCACGATTAGTATCCAAACAAGAAGATTTTCAACAGTTTCTTATCTCTGGTGCTAGAAAGCTGGACTATACCGGGAGTGGTTACAAGTGCGGTCTGGAAGAAGAAGAAGATATTTCATGCAAAGGTGTAAATAACTGCTACAAATGCGTAGCTAAAAGGATTGTTATTAAGGATGTAAACCTTATTGCAGAGTGGCTTGTTTATGAAGAAAAAATACTAGAAGAACAACATCGCCTAATATTTAGCAATCCAGAGAGATGGCAGAAATATTGGTTGGTAAAGCTTTCTGAATATCAGATATTACTCTCTAAATGCAGCGAAGCTGAAAAGCTGCAAGCCAAAAAAATAAAACACAAAGTGTTTGTACCACATTTGGATTAGTCACAATGAAAAAGCAAAATCACTTGTCGTTTATCAACAATAAAAACTCAGAAAGCAATGAGAAACCATTGGATTTGGAGCAGTATGCGTGGCTAGAGTCTTGCAGTGAAGACAAGTGGTATTTTACACAGCCACCGCATGCGTCAAGCAACTCTACATATACAGTAACATGGTCGCCTCAAAAACAGAGCCTAACAACTTTAGATAAAGCTAGATGGTCAAAGTGGGTAGAGTATGGACAATCCCTCACCATCTGGGTTATGGAATCTGATGATACTGACTGTCGTGCGATTGGAAGTATCGTCGGCATTGCGCGAGAGATTCGTAGCTTAACTCAGTGGCTATATTTCTCGTGTGGGCTTACAAGTATCAGTGAACTAACGCATTCACATATTGAAAATTATAAACAGTATATTAAAAGTCTTGATATAACTAAAAACTCTGTAATTAGTAAATTTGTCATCTTTCAATACATGGTTAATGCAACAAGTGATTTAGGAGTTGGACCTAGTGTCTCGCCATTTAAATACTTATCACTTGCAAAATTAGCAGGTACGCTCGGAGGCGAGAACAAGAGGACAAAGACAATCCCCCCTGACATGTTTCTCGAGCTGCTCAATGGTGCTCTTAAAAATATTGACGGTTGTGAAAAAGATATCGTGCGATTGAATGGTTATATAGCCCTCAAAGAGCAAGGATTTAAGCACGTGGCTGCCCCATACAAGCGTCGCTTTTCTGATAGCTCCGGGGATATGTTTAAGAGAATCGAAGTGATTTATACTTCAGCGATTATAATCTTATTTTCTCTTACGGCGATGAGAAAGCATGAGGCAACGTCAGTTACTTATGACGACGCATTATTAATGCTTGAAGAGAATGAAAATTTAAGAGGAAGAGTTTTCAAAACTGCTATGACGTCGACAGGGAAAGAGACTGAACGACCACTAAATGCTGAGGGAAGGAACGCATTAGAAGTAATAATAAAGATTACAAGTTTTAAAAGAGCAGCTGGTGAACATGATGGAAGGCTGCTTTTAAAAATGCCTTTTAAGCATAGTAAGACTAAAGCTTCAAAAGGAACCGACATTCTCACAACTGATGGCATCTATACGCTCCTCCGAAATTATTCAAAAAAGCAAGGCTTGCCTTTGGCATTGACACCTCATATGTTCAGGCGTGCGTTCGCATTGATGTGGACATGGAGGTTTGAAATAGGTGACTTAGCATATCTTTCCAAAGTGTTGAATCATAACGATCTAAAGTTTACGCGTATTTATACTGACGATAATGATGCAATAGAATTTCTTCCACAAGAGATACAACAATATACTCACCATGTTTTTCGCAAGTCGTTACTCGGTGAATCCGAGGTTTATGGAGGCTTCGGCAAGATATTAACTAAATATAAAAATTTATTGATAAAGACTGTAACAGTGATTGGCATCGGCGCACTCGACAATTTCATAAAAAAGATTATTGACCAGCAAGAGTATACTGTAATCCCAAATGCCGACGGCTACTGTTTTATGTCAAAAGGACGGAAGCATCGTGCATTGTGTTCTACGAATCAGCGAGAGCCAGATTACTCAAATAGATGCGAAGAATTATGTAGTAAATGTCCAAATTTTGGAGTTACAGACCAAAATATAAGTTATTGGGAAAAGAGGCGGAGAATGCATCAAAATGTGTATGAGAACACAAATGTTGAGATTTTGAAGGCGGCTGCGCGTGAGGGCGTAAAAAGAGCTGATAGAATTATTCATATAGTACAAAAGGATTAGTAGAGTGAGAAATAGTGTTATTGATTTTAAACGGGCAATTAGAGAATCATTGCGGGTATTAATTGAGAATAATGATAGAATCACAAACGTAAAAATAATCGAGGCGGCTCGACTATCGTGCGGAAAACCGGTTGGGAAATCTACTCTATACCGAAAAAATGATAAAACTAAAGAGTTCGTGTATCAGGACCTTTTGCTTGAAATTGATGTCGCAAAAGACACTAAGGCAAAGCTTGGAGGGAAGTCATCTAAATTAGAAACTATCAGTTCTTTGAGGGCTCAATTAACAGAATTGAAAAAAGAAAATCAATCGTTGGTTGACCAAGTATGCAGTCAAGAAAGTATAATCGAAAGCAATAGCGCAGAGAACAATATTGATAATAGTATTCTTAACAAGTTTCAGGAAGATGTTTATATTCTGTCAAAAGTACTATCAATTCTTCATCCGCGCTATAATGGTTATCAGAAAGAAGTTTTGAGTTACGAAACAAAATTTAGAGATGATGATAGAATATTTGAAGCGAAAAAAACCGTAAAAGAGGTTATTTCGGACATAGAACGCTCTACGTTCTCAAACATTACGAACATTAAATAGCTATTTTGGTTAAAACGTAGAGTGTTAAATCTATTAATTCTTTGCATCCATTGAATATAAAAGTCTAGGAGGAAAGTATATGGGAAAGGGGATTAACAAAGTCATCTTAGTCGGTAATTTAGGGCAAGATCCTGAAGTCCGCTATATGCCAAACGGTAATGCAGTTGCAAATTTAAGCTTGGCCACCAGTGAAAGTTGGAAAGATCAAGCGGGACAATTACAAGAGCGTACTG
>Ga0163216_100759_pt1 | contig 35098 bp, 36 predicted proteins | sample SynspAceP_FD_167610 | JGI IMG/M metagenome (GOLD analysis project Ga0163216, IMG submission 167610) | Saline lake microbial communities from Ace Lake in Antarctica - Synechococcus sp. Ace-P (Illumina Assembly) | ecosystem: Environmental > Aquatic > Non-marine Saline and Alkaline > Saline ...
TACATCAATGGCTTCTACAATCCGCGCCGCCGACACTCAGCACTGGGCTGGAAAAGCCCTGTCGCCTTCGAACGGAAGGTGGCTTAAACGAGCACTTGGGGCGGCACGAAAGCGCGACAGGTCCAGTCATCCAGTGACACGAGCGGTGTCTTGCGCAGAGCCACAGCAACGGCCTCTTGTGCCGGGGTCAAGGTGGTTTGCAGCCGATGCGCTGTGTGACTGCGGTCAAGCACACTGTCGCGATGCCGCCTACTTGTAGATCGTTTGCTCGTTTGTCGGGAAAACGATTCACTGGATCATTTTCTGACCCTCCGCACTGCCGAACCGTTCGGCCCGAACGGACGCAGGCTCGTCACTCGCCTGAATTGCAGCCCTTACTTTCGGTGTGGTCGTCGCTTGCTTGTGAAGATGGATCAGCATGGCAGCACCCCGTTCTGAATGTCCCTCAGAACCGATCTTGCCATCAAAAATGCAGATCGCCGAGGGTTTACGTGATCATCCGGGATGGAACAACTAGATCGCAAAGCAGAGACCAAGAATAGACCGACCAAAAAGATGATAAAAAGAGCTTCCATAGGTAGAGCACCTTAGGAAGTTTCGCGTTGCAGTCTAGCGTCCTCTGAATCCGTTGCATTGATCTGGACCACACGCCCAACCCGCCCCAAATCGCCGCACCTCGCGCTTTAGAACCGCTCCAAATATTGACACAGATCAAAGTCGTGGCACATGTGTGTGTATCTAAAGGTCCACGTCAGACATGCCTTTCCGTCAAGCAGACCCTCGGAGCCGATTTTGGATTATACAGCTGCCCTCGACACCGCCCTGAACAACCTCCACGCCGAGGGGCGCTACCGCACGTTCATCGATATTGAACGCACCAAGGATTCCTTTCCGCACGCCGTCTGGACCAAACCCGATGGCACCGAGCAGCCGATCACCGTCTGGTGTGGCAACGACTACCTCGGCATGGGCCAGCACCCGGTTGTCCTTGCCGCGATGCATGAAGCGCTAGAGGCGACGGGCGCAGGCTCGGGTGGCACCCGCAATATCTCTGGCACCACGGTCTATCATCGCGCGCTCGAGCATGAGTTGGCGGACCTGCACGGCAAGGAAGCCGCCCTCGTTTTCACCAGCGCCTATATCGCCAATGATGCGACCCTCTCGACGCTGCCCTCGCTGTTTCCGGGGATGCATATTATCTCTGACGCGTTGAACCATGCGTCCATGATTCAAGGCATCAAGCATGGCCGCTGCCCCAAACATATTTTCCGCCATAACGACGTGGCGCATCTGCGCGAAATCCTCGAAGGCCTGCCTGCGGACGCACCAAAGCTGATCGCGTTCGAGAGCATCTATTCCATGGACGGCGATTTTGGCCCGATCGAGGCGATCTGTGATTTGGCCGACGAGTTCGGCTGCATGACCTATATCGACGAGGTCCACGCGGTGGGCATGTATGGCCCGCGCGGCGCAGGCGTTGCCGAGCGCGATGGCCTGATGGACCGCATCGACATTATCAACGGCACGCTGGGCAAGGCCTACGGCGTGATGGGCGGCTATATCGCGGCCTCCGCCAAGATGGTTGACGCGATCCGGTCCTATGCGCCGGGCTTTATCTTCACGACCTCGCTTCCGCCTGCGATTGCGGCGGGCGCTGCGGCCTCCGTGCGGCACCTGAAAACCGATCAGGCGCGGCGGGATGCGCACCAGTTGCAGGCGAAGATCCTGAAAATGCGCCTGAAAGCGCTGGGTTTGCCGATCATTGATCATGGCACGCATATTGTGCCCGTCATCGTCGGCGACCCGGTCCATACCCAGAAGCTGAGCGATATGTTGTTGACCGATTATGGCATCTACGTCCAGCCGATCAACTTCCCGACGGTGCCGCGCGGGACCGAACGGCTGCGCTTTACCCCAAGCCCTGTGCATGATGCCAAGATGCTGGACGGGCTTGTTAAAGCGCTCGACGGGCTCTGGGGGCACTGTGCGCTAAATCGTGCCGAAATGAGCGCCTGATCTTTTCAACCCTCGCGCGCCTGTTAAGCCTATGTTAGTAATTTCTTAAGTTGATCGTATCGAATCGACCGTTAATACTGGCATTTGCACACCGGGGATGGGTGCATGATTGGGCTGACACTGACATGACCGCTGAGACCGACAATATTGTCGATCCGAACGCAGACCCTCTGCGAGGATTTGATGATTTTCAGGTATCGCTAGGCGATACGTTTCGCGGTGAGCGTGCGACGCAAGGTGTGTCGCTGCTGGATGTGCAGCGCGACCTGCGGATCAAGGCGGAATATCTGGCCGCGATTGAAGATGCCAACCCCGATGGCTTTGATGGCAAAGGCTTTATTGCCGGATACGTGCGGTCCTATGCGCGCTACCTGCACCTCGACCCCGATTGGGCCTTCCGCAAATTCTGCGCCGAGAGCGGCTTTCAGGGCGTCCATGGCTTTACCTCCATGTCCGAAAGGGCCCCCAAAGCGCCCCTGCCCACACGCGGCAAGATGCACAATGACGCCAGCCTTGGCCGCGCGATGCCGCAAGTCCAGCCGCACCGCGCTTGGTATAATGATCTCGATCCCGGCGCGCTCAGCTCGGCTGCGGTTCTGATCGCGCTGATTGTCGGGTTGGGCTACGGCGCATATAGCGTTGTGAACGAATTGCAGCGCGTCACGGTCGTGCCTGTCGAGACCACGCCTGAATTGCTGGCAGAGGTCGATCCTTTGGCACCTGCCTCGCCCGGTCAGAATAGCGGTTTGGGCCAAAGCGGCTCTGGCGCAACGCTGGCCAACATGGCCCCCAGCGTCGACGCGATGGACCGTCTGTTCCGCCCGCAAGCCCTTGATGTGCCCGTGATGATCGCGCGCGACGGCCCGATTGCGGCGATTGATCCAGATGCAAATTCGGCGTTGTCGCCCGTGGCCCCCAGCCTTGGCATCGCACAGATTGCAGCCGACGCGCCTGTGACGCCGCGCGTTGTGGCCGAGGGCGCGCCTGAACTTGCACTGCTTGCGGTCGCACCCGCTTGGGTGCGTGTGCGCGCGGCCGACGGAACAGTTTTGCTGGAAAAAGTGCTGGCCCCCGGCGAGCGCTTCATTCTGCCTGCCACCGAAGAGCCGCCGACATTGCGCGCAGGCGCTGCCGGATCGGTTTATTTTGAGCTTGCAGGGCAGGTCTTTGGGCCAGCCGGGGCCGCCGGATCGGTTGCATCCAACATCGTGCTGGATGCGCAAGCGCTGCGCGACGGCTACACGTTGGCCGACCTGACCCGCGATCCAGAGCTCGCGGCGATCGTCAATGTTGCGGATGCCGGTGCCAGCCAATAGCAGTTTTGGCGATTTTCCAAAGGGCACCTCATAGCAAGCCATTGTCAGATTGGCTGACATAGCTAGGTTAAACTCAACGCAATTTGCTCGCTGAAAGCTACCTGTCATGTCGCTGAACCACATCCGCCCTTGGCGCAATATCTACCGCCGTAAATCCCGTCAGATCATGGTCGGCAACGTGCCGGTGGGAGGCGACGCGCCGATCACCGTGCAGACGATGACCAACACGCTGACGACGGATGTGAAGGGGACGATTGCGCAGATCCAAGCCGCCGCCGATGCGGGCGCGGATATTGTGCGTGTGTCTGTGCCGGACAAGGAATCGAGCGCCGCCCTGAAACAGATCGTGCGCGAAAGCCCGGTGCCCATCGTGGCCGACATCCACTTCCATTATCAACGCGGGATCGAGGCGGCTGAGGCGGGGGCAGCTTGCCTGCGGATCAATCCCGGCAATATCGGCAGTGAGGCCCGCGTGAAGGAGGTCATCAAGGCCGCGCGCGACAACAATTGCTCGATCCGCATTGGCGTGAATGCGGGATCGCTTGAAAAGCATCTGCTCGATAAATACGGCGAGCCGTGCCCGGACGCGATGGTCGAAAGCGGCATGGATCATATCAAGATCCTGCAAGACAACGATTTCCACGAGTTCAAGATCAGCTGCAAAGCCAGCGACGTATTCATGGCCGCCGCCGCCTATCAGCAACTGGCCGAGGCCACGGACGCGCCCATTCACCTCGGCATCACTGAGGCGGGCGGGTTGATCTCTGGCACCGTCAAATCCGCTATCGGCATGGGCAATCTCTTGTGGATGGGGATTGGTGATACGATCCGGGTGTCGCTATCTGCGGACCCGGTGGAAGAGGTCAAGATGGGGTTCGAGATCCTCAAATCCCTCGGCCTGCGCCACCGCGGCGTCAACATCATCTCGTGCCCGTCCTGCGCGCGACAAGGCTTTGACGTGATCAAGACGGTCGAGGCATTGGAGATGCGCCTTGAGCACATCAAAACGCCGATGAGCCTGTCGATTATCGGCTGCGTGGTGAATGGGCCGGGCGAGGCGCTCATGACCGATGTGGGCTTCACCGGGGGCGGCAACGGTGCGGGGATGGTCTATCTGGCGGGCAAACAAAGCCATAAGCTAAGCAACGACCAGATGATCGAACATATCGTCGAGCAGGTCGAGAAGAAGGCGGCAGAGTTGGACGCGATAGCGGCTGCCACTGTCACAGAGCCCGCCGAGTAGGATCAATCATTTGTTGACTTGATCGACTTAGGGTCACCGGCTTAACAATGCTTATGGTGGGTGCGTTGCATAAAAGACCAAGATACGCTGAGTTCTTTGCAGGCGGTGGCATGGTTTCAGCTGCCTTGCATCCTCGTTGGTCTTGCGCATTTGCAAACGACATAAGTACAATGAAGTGTGCGACTTACGCCGAGAATTGGTGCGGTAACTTGCTCATAGGGGGCGATATCGCATCCTTGGATGAAGCAGCACTTCGCCAGCCAATCGACCTCTTCTGGGCGTCTAGCCCGTGCCAGGATTTTAGTCTGGCAGGTGTCGGCAAGGGACTTTCCGGGCCACGAGGCAGTGTATTCGAAGTATGGATCGACAAGGTTCGATCTGCTGTTGCAACAGGTTTCGCGCCTAAATTGATAGCCTTTGAGAACGTCGTCGGCCTTCTGACGCGTAGCGGCGGGCGCGATTTCGTTTATGTTTTGAACGCGCTAAGTCAATTGGGCTATCGGGTTGGCGCAATGGAAATAGATGCTCGCGCGTTTCTCCCGCAAAGCCGCCCAAGGCTTTTCGTCATCGCATCGCGGTTGGACGTTCCCTTGGATGGATACGCCAATAAGGAACCAAATGGGCCGTTTCACACTAAGAGAATTCTGTCTGTTTTTGATCAACTGCCGAGGGCGCTTAGAGATAAATGGGTGTGGTGGTCACATGAGAGGCCCGCAGTTCATAACTTGACTTTAGAGACAGTTTTGGACCACGCCCCTGACACCAAGTACTTTGATAGCGCCGAGATTGGTCGCTTGCGGGCCATGATGTCTGAACCAAGTCGCCTGCGTCTCGAAGAAATGTTGGACGCTCCTGGACGGCGGGTGGGGACCATATACAAACGCGGGAGGCCGGATTCCGACGGAACCACGAGGCAACGCGCCGAATTGCGCACCGATGGTGTGGCCGGATGTCTTCGAACGCCGGGTGGCGGATCGTCAAGACAAACATTGGTCATCACACAAGGCGGTACGCTGCGTGCTCGTCTCATGAGCACGCGAGAGCTCAGTCGTCTCATGGGGCTACCAGATAGCTACCGTATGCCTGCAAGATATAATGATGCCTACCGCGTAGCGGGCGACGGCGTAGTTGTTCCTGTTGTGAAGTATTTGGATGAGCAGATTTTCTCGGGCCTGTTGACGGCAACCTCAAGGGAAGTTGCCGCGTGACGCAGGCGCAGGACTTTAGAAGCAACGCATTGCGGGCATTGTCCGATGAGATCGGCGTTTACGCGTTATGCGACCTCGACGGTGTGCCAATTTATGTCGGTCAATCTGTAGATGGCATCCGGTCTCGCGTGCGTCGCCACCTTACATCTGCACGGTCCGATGTAATTGCGAACCGCCAGATAGATGTTTGGGAAATTGCCTACGTCTGGGCGTGGCCAATTGCCGATAAAAATCAGATTGGTGACGTAGAAGCGGAATTGTTTTGTCGGTTTGATGCCGAGCGCACATTGATGAACGGACAGGCGCTGCTGCTGCAAGAGGCTGTGCCCGAAATTCCAGAGAAACAAGTCATCCAAGTGATAGAAGAAGCGGAGCGGCTGTCTCGCCTCGAGCCGGATCAAAGGCTGCCGCGCCAAATTCAGCAATACGGGCTGCTCGTCGATTACATCTTGCATGTTAAGAGTGCAGAACACCTGAAGCGTTCGCTTCGCGCGCATTTCGAGAGGTTGCAAGGCTATCACAACGGGTTCTTATGACGCGACTGCCCTAACCCACCGCCCGCGCCAACCTACAGAACTCTTCCAAACTCAGGGTCTCGGCCCGCCGTGTGGGCTCGATCCCGCACCCCTCTAGCACCGTCTCGATATCGGCGCGCATTCCCTTCAAGGATGAGCGCAGCATCTTGCGGCGCTGGTTGAACGCGGTGGCGACCACGCGCGACAGCACGGCAGGATCGGCGGGAAAGCGCGGCGCGGACAGGGCGGTCAAATGGACCACTGCGCTGGACACTTTTGGCGCAGGCGTGAACGCCTCGGGCGGCAGGCTCATCACGATATGGGCGTCGCAGCGCCACTGCGCGAGGATCGCGAGGCGCCCGTAAGCTTTGCTGCCGGGGGCCGCGACGATGCGTTCGGCCACCTCTTTCTGGAACATCAAGGTCAGCGTGTCCCAAACCGGGGGCCAAACTTGCGGCGTCAGCCAGCGGATCAACAACTCGGTACCTATATTGTAGGGCAGGTTGGCGCAGATGCGGATCGGCGGGGTCAGATGGGCGAGGGGGTCGACCTCCATCGCGTCGGCCTCCAGCACCGTTAGCCGACCCTCATAGGCGCTCGCGATCTCGGCCAAAGCAGGCAAACAGCGCGCGTCTTTCTCAATCGCCAGCACCTTGCGCGCGCCTGAGGCCAGCAGCCCGCGTGTCAGACCGCCCGGACCGGGACCGACCTCCAATATGTCGTGGGTGTCGAGCGATCCAGCGGACCGCGCAATCCGCGCCGTCAGGTTCAAATCCAGCAGAAAGTTCTGCCCGAGCGCCTTTTTCGCGCTCAGCTCGTGGGTCGCAATCACATCGCGCAGGGGGGGCAGGCCATCAATCTGCGCCATGGGCCCCCGCTTCAAACCGTGCATCAAACCGCGCGCGTTGACGTGCCAATCGCGCCGCCATACGCAGCGCGGCCAATGTGCTTGTCGGATCAGCGCGTCCGGTGCCTGCAATATCAAACGCGGTGCCATGATCAGGCGAGGTGCGGATGAACGGCAGGCCCAGCGTGATATTCACCCCACCGGAGAAATCGAGCGTCTTAATCGGGATCAGCGCCTGGTCGTGATACATCGCAATCGCCACGTCGTAGCGCGCGCGCGCCTCGGCATGAAACATCGTGTCAGCGGACATTGGCCCGATGATATCGAGGCCCTCGGCGCGCAGTTTGTCCAGCGTTGGAGTGATCACGTCGATCTCTTCGCGCCCCATTGCACCGCCCTCGCCCGCATGGGGGTTCAGCCCGGCAATCGCCAGATGCGGCGCGGGGATGCCGAAATCGCGGATCAGGGCGGCCTCGGTGATGCGGATCGTCTCGGCCAGCAATTCCGGGGTCAGCGCATTGGACACATTGGCCACCGGAATATGAATCGTCACCGGCACCACGCGCAGCGCGTCGCAGGCGAGCATCATCACCACGCGGCCCACGCCTGCAAGTTCGGCGAGGTATTCGGTGTGGCCGGGAAAGGCGAAGCCCGCGCCATCGAGCAGCGCTTTTTTGTGAATCGGCAGGGTCGTCAGGGCCGATGCAGCACCCGATTGCACCAACGCCACCCCGCGCGCGATGGCTGATATGACCGACGCCGCGTTCTCAGGGCGCGGTGTGCCGGGCAGGGCGGGGCCGTCGAAGGCGTGGGCTAGAACAGGCAGTCCTGAGCGCGTGGCAAGGGGGACTTCCTCAGGGGTTTCGATGATCGAGATCGCGGTGCCTTGGGGCAGGTGTCCCGGATCGCCGATCCAGAAAAAGGGCAGCGTCTCGCCCAAGGCTTGCCAGCATTTAACGGCTAGTTCCGGCCCTATCCCCGCAGGCTCGCCGCAGCTGACAGCAATTGGGGCGATCTGGGCGGCGTCTTCGGGCACGGCCTCTGCGAACGCCACGGCCTCTGCGAACGCCACGGCATTGGTCTCAGACGCCACGCTGTCGGGATCGTTGAGGCGGTCCAGCATGTCCTAGGGGCGGTCGATGAAGGCTTTGGCTTTCAGCTCTTCCAGGTGACCATTGGCCAGCGAGGTCAGACGCTGGTTGAACAGCGCCAGTTGCGCGCGCTGGCGGGCCTCGTCACCGTCCAGCACGGGCGCGCGACCACATAGCATAGTAAACAGCAAGACGGTGCCGTTGTTGCGGGTGATCGCGTTGGTGCTTTCGCCCGGATCCATATCGGCAATCGCCAGTGACAGATCGCTGGGCAGGCTGCGCGGGGCGGCACTTGTGCGGGTCAGGCGGTCCTGATTTTCACCGCGCACGAGCGGATAGAGACGGTCGCAATCATTGCCAGCAGCAGCCCTCAGGGCTTCGGCCTCGGCCAATGCAGCCTCCGAGCGCCCGCCGGGAATGGTGACAGTAATATAGTCCACCTCGACATTCGCGGCAGGTCGCGGGCCGATTTCAGTCAGGCCGCGCACTTGGAACAGCGCAACCGCCGCCTCGCCCAAAGGCACGGGATCGCTGATTTCGCCCGGACGCAAGGTCAAGATCACTTCGGCAAGCGCGGGGGGGATTTCGCCCAGATCAACCCAGTCGCGCAATCCGCCAGTCATCCGCGACGGTGCCAGTGAGAAGCGGCGCGCATAGGCGGTGAAGTCGTCGGCATTGCGGCCATTGGCGGTGATCTCGTTGATTAGCTCAAGCGTGCGTTCGGCGCGGTCCGGGGCGGTCGACAAAACAACCTCGGCCAAGCGCACGCGCGCGCCGGTCTCTTGGGCGGCCTGTTCTAAGGCGCGGTCCACTTCGGAGTCGCTGACACGGGCAGGCCCTCCAAACCGAGACTGCACATATTCACGCCACAGCAGGCCCGCTTGGACGAAATCGCGGAAGGTCTCGGGCGATACACCAACTTGCCCGATGGCCGTCACGAAGGCGTCGGTCTCAAGATTGGCACGGGCCGCAAATTCCGACATGCCGGTGCGCAACTGCTCTTCGGTGACCGTGATGCCTGCGCTGCTGGCGGCTTGGGCCTGCAAGCGTTCGTTGATCAAGGCCTCTTCGGCTTGATCGGTCAGATTGCCGGGGGCGCGCAGGATGCGCAGGAAGGCTTCCCGCTGGTCCAACTCAAAGCGGGTGATGGCGCGGCCATTGATGGTAATAATCGTCGCGAACATATTTTGGGCTGCCGCTTGCGGGGCAGGCACCGCAGACAGCACGGCGGCCGTGGACAAAGCCGCGATCATCAGGGTCAAGCGTTTCATAGCGCGATCTCTCACTTCATTCATCAAAGCTGACCAATCTTAGCCGCCGCAGCTGCGACGCCCTCCGCGACCTGAGCGTTTCGCTCCGAAGCCGTCGAGGGACACGATCAGTCCGAAACTCGTTGTCGGTTGCACGTTAGCCGATGCGGTAAAGCTGCGCGAGAGGGAAAGGTCGAAGGTCACACACTCGTTCTGATAGCCGATACCGACGCCTGCCGAGCGGGTGCTGTCGGCGGTCAGATCGTATTGCCAGTCAAATCCGGCCTTCCAGTCGCTCTCGAATGTATAGGTTGTATCGAGGGTTAGTTCCGAGGTCTCGAACGGTCGCCCGACCGCTGCATCGGGGCGCAACCACGTATATGTGCCGTTCAGATCGACCTGCTCGGTCTGCCAGCCCATACGAATGGCGGCCTTGTTGACGATAAAATTCGGCGCGGTCTGGGTGCGGGTGATCAGCTTGAAGCCGCCCGGCGTGTCAACCCGCACAGACGTCAGCCAATCGCTAAGCGATCCGGCAAAGCCCGACGATTGCGCAAAGGCGGGGTTTGGATCAGCCGACGCGACCCGCCCCACGGTTGTGCCCAGCTTCCAACCGCTTGCGGCTTGGCGAGACCAGCGCAGGCCCAAATTGGCGCGCAGGCCCTGTTCCACCCGGTCGCGCCCGGTAAAGCGGTTCAGGTCAAACAGGTTGGCTTCGTCAAATTCGGTCAGAACACTGTCTTCATTGGGCACCACTGCGGGGTCATCACCCGACCACACAACCTGCACGACCGGTTCCAACACTTGGGTGGCGCGTGCGCCGCGCTGGATCAACGGCAGGCGCAACTCCACTGCGGCGCGCGGCAGGATGCGGTTGGCATTGGCCGGGGCGGTGCTGTCTTGGGCAATGGCGTAGTAATCTGCTGACACACCCGTCGTGGCGGTGAACACGAAGCCACCGGGTGTGGTCGCGCTACGCCGCCAATCGCCATCAAAGCTCAGGCGTGAGACATCCCGTCCGATAACGTCCGCGGCGGAGGGGCGCTCGTAGCCAAACGCGGTCAGGCGCAACTCGGCGACTCCGCCCAGAAGGTCAGGGGTGAAGCGGCGTATGATTTCCGCCTGACCCTGAAGGCGCGGAATGGTCTGATTGTTTTCGCCCACGCGGAACGAGGTGAAATAAGTCGCGCGCGCCTCGATCAATTCGTCGCGGCGAATGCGGGTCACGGCGATATCGCTGTCGATGCGGTCACTCTCTGGCAGACCGTAATCGCGGTAATAGCCTGCATCGCTGACATCCTCGATGTCAAAAGTCAGCTCAAACCCGCGCGGCAGATCGAACCGCCCGACAAGCTGGCCAAAGCCGCGCGCATCGGTGACGATTTCGTCATTGGCATAGGCGAAGGTCAGTTCAATCTCGCCCATTCGAAAGGCATGGCGATACCGGGCCGCCATCGAGGCCGAGCCGTTGGTGGTGAACGTTGGCAAGACCGTCAGGTCGGCACGGCGTCCGAGCGGGAAAAAATACGGCGTCGTGATGCCCGTGCCGAGGCGGTCGGTGGTGCGCAGGGACGGCACCAGAAGGCCGCGCGCGCGTTCCAAGGTTGGATCGGGCAGGCGCAGACGCGGGACGTAGAATACTGGCACCCGACCAATTTGGACCACGGCATTCTCGAAATAGAGCTGCTGGCTTTCCTCGTCGTGGATGATGCGGCTGGCCCGGATTTGCCACAGCGGGATCGGATCATCGGCGCAGACTTCGCAGGACGAGGCAACCGTGCGGATCGCCTGCGAATAGCGACCGTCGACGCGGTGAATCTCGTTGGCGGCGATCTGCAATTGCTGATCGAGCACCAGCCGTGCGCTGCGCAAGATCCCGTCGCGCAAGTCTGTGGTTAGCTCAGCCTGATCTGCTAGGATCACAACATCAGGGCCGTCGGTCAGGGTGATAGGCCCGGTCAAATCAACCGTATCACCGTCGCGGTTATACACGATACGGGCGGCTTTCAGGCGGCGCCCCTGATAGAATATCTCGACATTGCCTTCGGCCGTTAGGCGGCCCGAGCGGTCTGATTGAATGCGATCGGCAATCAACGTGGCATCCGGGCTTTGCGCCAGCGCAGGCGCACCCAGCCCCACGATCACCAGCGCCAATGTCACAATTATCCCACGCAAGAGACGCATTAGCCGTCCTCCGTGTGCAAAAGCATGCCCAGCGACAGCATCACCCCGGCCACCGGGGGCGTCCACGCGGCCAGCAAGACCGGGATTTTTCCGGTGTCGCCAAGGATTTGCGCAAAGGACTTTAGAAAGAACATTCCAAATCCCATAAGCACCGCAAACAGCACCATCAAGCCAGTTTTACCCATCCGGGTGTGACGCATGGTGAAACCGGCACCGATCAGCACCATTGCCATCAATAAAAGCGGGCTTGCGAGTTCCATCTGCAACCAGACGCGGTGGGCGCGGGCCGAGAAACCAGCTTGTTCCAACCGGGCGATGAACTCGGGCAATTCCCAGATCGGAATCGTGCCGGGATTGCCAAAACCCTCCAAGATGCGGTCGGGGGTCAGGTCGGTGGGCAGGCGCAGCGTCGCCAGCGTCTCAGAATTGGCCTCAGGGTTGCGGCCTGCGGCTATGATCCAGCGTTTTGCGTCGGTCAGTTCCCAGGCGCCGGGGGTCAGTTGTGCGCGCGCGGCCTCAATCCGAAAGGTGGGGCGGCCCTCAAGGGTGAAGCCCAGAAACATCACATCCAGAAGCTCGGTCCCGTTGCCTGCCGCATCTTGGGCTTGGATCACCACTTGGCCAGCGGAGGCCGATTGGCGCAGCCACAGACCTTCGGAGCTGACTGACAGGACGTTGCGCGGGCCGTACCGCAATTCGCTCGTAACAGTTGCATACCTGTCCGAGGTTGCCGCCACGATAGGGTTCAGCACCGTGACCGAGATCACGCCAATACTGAACGCCACGACCAATGGTGCCACAAGGCTGCGCAAGGCCGAGCGTCCCGCCGCGCGGGTGACGACCAATTCGGAGGTCCGCGCCATGCGCAAAAACAGCGCAACGGTGGCGATGATCATCAAGATCGGCAAGATCTGGTAGATGCTCTTGGGAGAGTTGAGCGCAGAAAGCCCCGCCGCCTGTCCCAGCGTTATGGCTTGGCCCTGAAAGCGACGCAACTGCTCGACCATGTCGGTCAAGAAAATCAGCCCCGCAAAGATCAACATCACCAGAATGAAGGTCACGGTAAAGCGGCGCGCGAAATAAAGCTGCAAAGTCATGGGGCTGCCCTCATCGCGCGCAATCGCGCCATCAAGGGTTGGTCTGCCAATGTCAGCATTGCCGCACTTATCAGCGCCCCTGCAAGCACGGGGGCGTAAAGCAGTGGCCAAGCCTGCACATCGCTTTGGGCCGCGTTCTCAGCCGCGTTGTTGATCAATTGCAAAGCCACCAAAAGTAGCACTCCAAACGCCACCTGCTGCCAAAAGCCAAAGCGGCTGAAGCTACCGATCAAAAGGCAGGAAAAGCCAATCACCGCAATGAAAATCGCGGCGAGCGGCTTAGATGTTCGCGTGTGGGCTTCGTGCAGGAACTGCGCTTTGGAAAAACCTGTAACCTCCAAAAGGGCGGGGTCTGCCTGCAACAAGGCGCGCGTTGGATAGGCCCGCAGATCTCGGATAACGCGGGCCACCGGCGTTGCCAGCTCGCCCAGATTAAAGGCGAAATCCTGGAAGGATAGGACAGATAAGGCGTCATTTGCGTCCAGCGATTGCGCCAGCCCGTCGATCATCACCAACCGGGGCCCATCGTCGGCTTTCACCAAAAGCGCTTGATCTGCGGTGTAGATCACGCGTGCATCGGGTCTGCGGGCGTCTGACAAAAGCACCCGCTCCAGCACGCCGCCGGGGGTGATCTCGCCAATAAACACGGCCACGCCCGCAGCGGGAAATAGAAACCGCCCCTCTTCGAGGAACTGCGCGGTCACGTCCTCGGCCAAATCCGCTTCGCGCAAGGCCAGCTGCGTGCGCGCAATCGGCACCAGCACATGCGACAAGATCAACATGACCGTGCAGACCAGCACGCCAAACACGAAAGACGAGCGCGCCATCCGAAATGCGCTGATCCCCGACGAGCGCAGCACGACCATTTCGCTTTCGCTGGACAGCCTGTTGGCGACATTGATTGCGGCAGCAAAGGCGGCCAATGGCAGGATAATAAACAGCAAAAATGGGATGATCAGCAGAGTAAATTCGATGAAAATACGCACCGATTGGCCATCACCCACCAGCCGGTCAAACAGCGTGATTGCCCGGTTCACCCAATAGATCATCACGATCACAAAGGCGAAAAAGCCGAAGACAACCATGAGTTGCCCCAGCACATATCTGTCGAAACGGGCCAACATGCCGATACTCGGTCTCTTTTTTCCTGCCTATGTCAGCAAGACTAGCCGAAAACGAACCCCGGCAAAACTCTAAACTGGTCAACGGCCAAGCCTCGCCTTACCTATGCCAAAAGACAACACGCGCCCTGAGGAGCCTTCTATGACCGACCTGATTGATCTGAGCTTTGCCGCACTCGACATAGACGCCTTAGGGTCCGCCGAGGGTGGGCTTGCCCTGTTGGTGGCCGAGACCGGAAAGCTGGGCGCAGGCGCACGCCGGGTCAACCGCCTGACCAAAGGTGCGGTTGCTCGCGCGGTTGAAAGCGCCGCGTTCGAGAAGGCCAAAACAGGCGACGTGATCTCGCTGGGCTTTCCCGCAGGTCTGACCGCCGAGGCGGTGCAGATCGTTAAACTGCCCGCCAAGGCAAGTGCGACCGAGGCGCGTCAGGCAGGTGCGAAACTGGCCAAGGCGCGCGGCGACGCGGCCCTGACTTTGGTGGCCGAGAACCACCGCGAAGCCGCCAGCGTTGCTCAAGGCCTGACCCTGCGCACCTACGCGTTCAACGCTCATAAGACCGATAAAGGCACCATGCCGGGGCCCGTCACAGTCGTGTGCAGCAAGCCCGACGATGTGCAAGCCGCCTACGCGCCGATGCGCGCGGTGGCCGAAGGTGTCGCCTTCACCCGCGATCTGACCAACGCGCCCGCCAATGTGTTGACCACCACCGAATTTGCCAATCAGTTGAAGGCATTGGAGGGGGTCGGCCTCAAGGTCGAGGTGCTGGAGGAGGCCGATCTGGAAGCCCTCGGCATGCGCACATTGCTGGCTGTGGGCATGGGGTCGGAAATGCCCTCCAAGGTCGTTGTCATGCATTGGGAGGGCGGCGGCGACGAGGCCCCGTTCGCGCTGGTCGGCAAGGGCGTTGTGTTCGACACCGGCGGGATCTCGATCAAACCTGCGGCGGGCATGGAAGACATGACCATGGACATGGGCGGCGCAGGCGTCGTGGCCGGTGTGATGAAGGCAATTGCGCTGCGCAAGGCGCGCGCGAACGTGGTCGGTCTGGTCGGGTTGGTCGAAAACATGCCCGACGGCAAGGCCCAGCGTCCCGGCGATGTGGTCACGTCTATGAAGGGCGACACGGTCGAGGTGATCAACACCGATGCCGAGGGCCGATTGGTTCTGGCGGATGTGCTTTGGTATACCCAAGAGCGGTTTGCGCCGCGCGCGATGATCAACCTAGCGACGCTGACCGGTGCGATTATCATCGGCTTAGGCCATGAAAACGCAGGTGTATTTTCCAATGACGACGATCTGGCCGAGGCGTTCTTGAAGGCCGCAGGCACCGAGGATGAGGGCGCATGGCGGATGCCGATGGGGCCGGGCTATGACAAACTGCTCAAATCGCGCGTGGCTGATATGAAAAATATCGGGGGACGCGCGGCAGGCTCGATCACGGCGGCGCAATTTCTCAAGCGGTTCGTGAAAGACGACGTGCCATGGGCGCATCTGGACATCGCGGGCGTCGCCTCGATCCCGTCCGATACCGACTACGCGCCTGCGGGTGCAACAGGTTGGGGCGTGCGCGCGCTGGACCGCCTGATCGCCGATAAGTTCGAGGGCTAGGGGCCATGGGGGCGGTCTATTTCTATCAGATGACACGCTCGCCCCTCAGCGCCACTTTGCCGACGCTGCTAATGAAATCCCTCGGGGCCGGGTGGCGTGTGTTGGTGCGCGCGCCGAACCCCGAGGCTCAAGCACGGATCGATGATCTGCTCTGGAGCTATGATGCAGCGAGTTTCTTGCCGCACGGGGTTGACGAGACAGCCGGTCGCCAAGCGATCCTGATCGGGGCGGGGGAGACGCCGCTGGGCGGACGTGAAGCGGTGGTGTCGGTGCTGGGCGCCGAGATCGCAGCGCCTGAGGCGGAGGTCGCCGCGCGCGGAATGATTTTGTTTGATGGGCATGATGATGGGGCGGTGGCCCATGCGCGGACCCAGTGGCGGGCACTGACCGGGGCAGGGGTTGCGGCGCAGTATTGGAGCGATGCCGAGGGCGGGTGGCAGATGAAGGCTGAGGCTTAGGGATCGGTTAATAGATGCGGTCTAGGGTGCGGGCATGTTGAGTATTGCGCCCTTACTATTTGTTAACGCTTTGCCTTAAATCGTTTCTTCGCAGAAGAAACTTCCCCGATTTTTCTGCGAAAAATCGTATACCCCGGAAATTTATAAATCGTTAACCTGACTTCGCCCAAGCCAAACGCTCCAGCAATTCGCCGTGCAAGGCCAAGCGCTCGTCGGGGCTTAGAAACGCGCCCAACTCTACCTCTCGGTCTGACCCGCGTAAGGTCAAGTAGTTCTCGACTTTGCCCTTGGGATGCAATCGCAGCTCAACCCAATAGGGGTTCGCCTCCCAATCCTGCCGAGGCCCCCTCGGGTTGTGCCGCGTGATTGCGATCCGCCCGCGCGTCAGCTCCACCTCCTCATAAACCGACATATCCCGCTGATTGCGCCTGAGGCCTGCCCAAACCGCCCATAACGCGCCCAGCAAAAACGGCAACACCCCCCACAACACCACCGTGCCCAAAAGTCCGATCAGCGGGATCGCCAGAAACGCAGCTGTCAGGCCGATAAACCAGCCAAACCCGTCTGGCGTCATGGATTTATGCGGCCAGACACGGGCGAGGGCGCGCTCGGCACTGGGCGGCTGGGGGGTCCATTCATAGGGCATGGGGCGGCTCGCATTCCTTTTTACCGAATAGAGGATGGCACGCGCGACCGGCGGATCAAGAGCGCGGCGCACAGGTAGACATTTCGCCGCGCCTGCGCGTCATCCGACTTGCTGGTGCACCTCTATCACATTGCCCTCTGGATCGTGGAAAAACACCTGATGCCACTGGGCCGCAAAGGTCGTGCCGTAATCCGAATAGGGAATGCCGCGCGCGTCCAGCACCGCCAGGAACGCTGCCAAATCATCGGTGCGAAAGGCGATATGGCCCCGGTCGACCGGGTTGATGGTATGGCCGTTCTTGAACGCGACCTCGAGGTTCCGCTCGGCCAGGTGCATCTGCATACCGCCATCTGTGGCAAAACGGATCTTGCCGGAATAACCACGATCCTCGGTCTCCTCGGTGCGGGGAAAACTCTCAGGCGCGATGGTGTCGAGGCCGAGAACACCCGTATAAAAATCATGCATCTTGTCCACGTCAGGCGAGACAAAATTGATGTGGTGGAATTCGAGTTTCATGGGCTGCCTTTATCGATGTGTCAAATTTGTAGAGCTAGGGCGCGCGGCCGCAGTGTCAGGCCCCCGCTCAGCCAAGAAGCGCGCCGCCCATGCCCGGTTGGTCGCATCGGCGAGCTTGGCGGCGGCTGGGCGGATTGCGCCTGCGATCGCCGGGTCTTGCCCAAGCGCGCCTAGAACATCCGCCAAAACCGCGCTGGGATCGCAAGACAATGCGTCATAGCTGAGGTGCATCGGCACCACGCCTTCGATGTCGAACCAACGCGCCCAAGCGGCATCGCGCGCGCTCAGATCCGCCATCTGCGCGGCAATCTGGCCTGCATCATAGATGGGCGCGCGTGCAGGCGATTGCCGCTCTAGCTCGGTGCCATCGGCATGTCGGTGCCAAAGCCCCGTTTGCGCGGCCTTCACCCGCGAGATCGCTTGGTCGAGCTTGCTCGCCCGCGTCAAATGCAAAAACAGGGTCTTGCCAAACGCCGCCTCAATCCGTGCTGTGTCGCATGCCGCCTCCGGAAAGGCGCGCGCCAGTTGCGAGGTGAAATAGGCAAAACTTCCCTGCTGCATGCGCAACCCAAACAGGGTCGCCGTGCCAGTTCCGCGCGCCTGCGCCGCTTTCAGCACTGCAGAAACCGCCGAGGCGTCATCTGCAAGATCTGCGCGCACCAGATCGAAGGTCTTCAGCCAGCGCGCGAGCGATGGTGTGTGGAAATGCGAGTCGGGCTGACCGGCAACCCCGGTTGCCGCCAGCAGCTTACACAGAAGCGTGCTGCCGCTGCGGGGCGTGGTGCAGATCATGTAGGCAGCGTAGCCGGGCATTCTCAGGCCTCTCGATTTGGCCTGTGTAAGTTAATTCATCCCACCCCAAACCAAAAGCGCCGCGCAGTTTCCCGCGCGGCGCTCTCATTTCTCTAATCCAAAACCCTAGTGGCCCGGCGTCCGGTCCCATTGCTCACGCGTCGGCAGGATCTCGAAGGTGTGCTCAGGCGGTGGGTTTGGCAGGGTCCACTCAAGGGTGTCCGCGTGCTCGCCCCAATACGCGTTCTCCTCGATCTTGCGACCGGCGAAGACCGTGTAGGCAACGATCCCGATGAAGAACAGGAACGAGGCGAAAGACAGGAACGCACCCCAGCTCGACACATAGTTCCAGTAGGCAAAGGCCTCAGGATAGTCGATATAGCGGCGCGGCATGCCTTGGCGGCCCAAGAAGTGCTGCGGGAAGAAGGTGATGTTGGTGCCGATGAAGAAGGTCCAGAAATGCACCTTACCGGCCCATTCAGGATACTGCCGACCCGACATCTTGCCGATCCAGTAGTATATCCCTGCAAAGATACCGAACACCGCTCCAAGGCTCATCACATAGTGGAAATGCGCCACAACATAGTAGGTGTCGTGATACGCGCGGTCCACGGCGGCCTGAGACAGCACGATCCCGGTAACACCACCAACGGTGAACAAGAACAAGAAACCCACTGCAAACAGCATCGGCGTCTTGAAGGTGATCGAGCCGCCCCACATCGTGGCAATCCAGCTAAAGATCTTCACGCCTGTGGGCACCGCAATGACCATCGTGGCCAGCATAAAGTAGGACTGCTGGGTCAACGACATGCCAACGGTATACATGTGGTGCGCCCAAACAACGAAGCCCAATGCGCCAATCGCGATCATTGCCCAAACCATTGGCAGATAGCCGAAGACGGGTTTTTTCGAGAAGGTCGCAATCACATGAGATACAATGCCGAAGGCTGGCAGGATCACGATGTAGACTTCCGGATGGCCGAAGAACCACAAGATATGCTGATAGAGCACCGGATCGCCGCCACCGGCAGGATCAAAGAAGGTGGTTCCGAAGTTCCGGTCGGTCAGAAGCATGGTGATAGCCCCCGCCAGAACCGGCAGGGCCAGAAGGATCAGCCATGCGGTCACGAAGATCGACCAAGCAAACAGTGGCACCTTGAACAGGGTCATGCCCGGCGCACGCATGTTCAGGAAGGTGGTGATGATGTTGATCGCACCAAGGATAGACGACGCACCCGAGACGTGGACCGCGAAGATCGCCAGATCCATCGAGAAGCCTGCCTCGTTCGTCGACAGCGGTGGATAAAGCACCCAGCCAACGCCTGAGCCGGGCTGGTCATTGCCGCCTGGTGCAAGGATGGACGCGACCGCCAACGACGTGCCAGCAACAAACAACCAGTAAGATAGGTTGTTCAAGCGTGGAAACGCCATATCCGGTGCGCCGATGTGCAAGGGCATGAAATAGTTGCCAAAGCCGCCGAACAGGGCAGGGATCACCACGAAGAACATCATCAAGATGCCGTGGCCTGTGATCAACACGTTCCAGAGGTGACCGTTCGGGGTGCAGGCCTCGCCCACGCCCGCTGCGGTCATACGTGCGCCCTCAAGGCACATGTATTGCACGCCGGGCTCCATGAGCTCCATGCGCATATAGACGGTGAAGGCCACCGAAATGAACCCCGCCAGACCTGCGGTCAGCAGGTAGAGAATTCCGATATCTTTGTGGTTCGTGGACATAAACCATCGGGTGAAAAAGCCCCGATCGTCCTCATGTCCGGCCCCATGAACGGCTGCGTCCGCCATGCTCGCGTCTCCTGCGTTTTGGTTCATTCACTTTGGGACGTCTGCCTTACGCTCTGCGCGAAATGCCACCATCCCAGATTGTTAGACGTTCTAGCGCTGCGAGGGGCTTGCGGCAATGGGCGGGAGGGGGCTGAGCCGGGCTATTTGCTTTGATACAAGTCAAATGGGCGCAAAAGTCGCAGCAGATTGCGGCCTCAACCCCCAACCTTCGGGCCGGACGTCGCGCGCAACACTGCTTTGCTTTTACAAATATCCACGGCACGCTGGATGATCCACGCGCCTCGCAAATTAGGTCAACACGGCTGCCCTATTGTTTCGCATGCGAAACAATAGGTAAACTTTGCTGACCTAAGATTATGATTTTGTTAATTTTTCAAGCGCGGTCCGCGCCCTACTTCACCACCACGTCGTCAATATAGGCACCGACATTGTCTTCAGGTCCAGTGCCGCGCAGTTCCAGCTTGTTGTCGCCGTCGCCCGACCCGCCCTCGATCTCGAAGGTGAAGCGCTCCATATCGCGGCCACCGGGCTGCACGCTGCCGACCTTCTCGCCGCCGAAATACACATCGACGCCGTTATTGCCGACCGGATCGGCTGCCGAGAAGCTGACATTGTAGAACGATCCGTCAATGGCGTCCGTTAAGGTCTGCCCAATGGTCAGGTTGCCGGGGCTGGCATCCATATCCAGCGAGAAGCCGCCATGGGCCGCGTCCACGCCGTTATAGCCCGAATGGACGACCTCAAAGCGCAACGCGTCCAGTTCTTCCCATCCAGCCATGCCGTCATTATAGGCGTAAAAGCCCCAGCCTGCGGCCAACATGCCCTCGATATCCTCGAAGCTGGCATTGGTCAGCGCGATGCCGAAGCCTTGCTGAAAGATGCCGCGATCTTTCTTCAACTCGTCGGCCACATCATTCGACAGATCCGCGATACCCAGTTGCACGACGCCCAAGGTTGCGATGCCAAGGCCGACGGTGGCGGCGGTCAGCACGACCCAATCGACGGTGACTGCACCGGATTCGTCATGGGCAAAGCGCGACAGAACAGAGTTCATCATTTGATCACCACATCATCTACGATTGCGCCAAGCGTGTCGTTGGTTCCAATTTCGGTCATGCGCAACGCGTATTCACCGGCCTCGGCAAAGCGCACGGGCATGCGGTATTCTTCGAAGTTGCGCGAGTTCGGGATCACCGGCATTTGCGCCAGCGCGTTGCCGTCGCGGTCGATAACCTCGACCAGCAGGCCGTCGGTCTCGTTCGGGACCGCCACGGCCGAGCGTAGGGCTGCGGTGAAGGACACAACGGTCGAGGTTGGGCCATCGACGGTGAAGCCTTGCTGCAAGACCGTGGTCTCGCCAACGATCCAGCCGTCCAACTCGGCCACCATGCTGCTGCCTGCGCCGGGGATATAGACGCCCGCCGCCAGAATTTCGATATCGACGCCGCCCCAGCCAACGGCGCTGTTGCGGGTGCTGTCCTCAAACCCGCCATTGGTCAGGCGGGAGGCCGAAAAATCCGTCTCGAACAGCAGTGCGTTGGTGGTCATCTCGTCGGATATATCTTGGCTGAGATCCGCCATGCCGCCGCTCACAGTCAGGGTGGCCCCAATGCCGAGGCCAACCATGGCTGCGGTCAGAACGACCCAGTCTACGGTGATCGCGCCGGATTCGTCACGGGCGAAGCGGGTAGGAGAGAAACGGTGGAACATGATGAACACTCGGCGCAAAAGGAAACTGATGTCACGCAAGAAATCATTACATTTTGACCCGAATAAGGCGCAATCTTGCGTGGGGTGGGGCGGAAGGGGATGGACTGCGGTAGATACCCATCTTTAACTTTTGGGGGTTACCATGAGAGGGCAGACCAACGGGAAGATGCAGGCAATTGACCGCCTCAATTACAGGGGCAGCCTTGCGGTGCTGCGTGATAGAAACGGGGTAGCTGCGGGGATTTTGCGGCGATGGCTTTGTCTTGGGCAAGAACGATATGATGGCGCATTCTTATCAACTCGCGTATCGTAACGTATGATAGTTCGGCGTGTCGTCGAGTCAGTGAGCAAAGATGAGCAAGACATATACACTCTACATCAAAGCCTACACGCCCGAGACCATCCCATTGGTTCGGTTGGCTAAGTATATGCAAAACCTTGCAGCTTTGCTTGGTCACGAGGCGGGGGTGCATTTTCATGCTCTCCGGCCGGGCAGCACACAAATTGTGAGTCGAGTTAACTTCGAGGACGAGCCGAAGGTCGCTGCGCATCTTGCGCTTATCGAGCGTGGAGAAGGGCAAACCGAAGCGAAACGAGCGCAGGCGGAAATTGATCGTCTGCTTGCTGAAGATAACGCGACGGGTTTCGTCTATGAAGACGACAAAGAAGATGCTGCGATTATTGCCTTCCCCGGAGTGACCCGACCGCACCCAACGATTTACGGCCCATTCAATCAAGAAGGTTCTCTTGATGGTATTCTAATAAGTGTTGGGGGAGCTGATCAAACAGTGCACCTGCAACTGCAAAATGGTGATGTCAAATACACTGGGATCGAAACCAATCGAGAAACAGCTCGTCGCCTTGCCAAACACATGTATGAACCTGTGCGCGTTTTCGGCACTGGGAGGTGGTTGCGTGAAGAGGAGGGTAATTGGCTCTTGAGAAAGTTTCGTGTCGATACGTATCAAATTCTTGCCGCTGATAGCCTGAGAGCCGTGATTGATCAAATGCGCGCAGTTCAAGGGAGTGAGTGGCAGGCAATGGAGAACCCTATCGGCACTCTTAAGACCCTGCGCGAAAAGAGTGGTGGCCTGCACTAATGGTCGTTTTTGATACGTCAATTCTTCTGCTCGTTCTTGATGCGAAGGCAAGAGCGCCACAGGATCCCGCAACAGGACAGCCTGTTGCAAGAGCGCCACAGGATCCCGCAACAGGACAGCCTGTTGCAAGGGCGGCGGAACGGATCGAGTATTTGATTGAAACCCTCGCAGCCGATAAGCAGCAAATTGTGATCCCTACGCCGGTCTTGAGCGAGGTGTTAGTGCATGCAGGCACGGCGATGAATGCTTACTTGGATGCGTTGAATGGACAAAGTGTATTCAGGATTGTTCCATTCGATCAGAAGGCTGCAATAGAGGCGGCGTTGGCTTTGCGTGATGCGATCAGCCGTGGAGGACACCGGGTGGATGCTTCTAAGCCTGACGCAACTAGGACAAAGATCAAATTCGACAGGCAGATTGTGGCTATCGCAAAAGCCGAAGGTGCACACAGCGTTTATGCCGATGATGAAGATGTCCACCAATATGCGAAGCTTTCCGGTTTACAGGCGTATCGAACGGTAGACTTGGACTTGCCCCCGGAAGAGCCGCAAACAAAACTCGACCTCTAACCCCCGAACACTCTCCCGAACGTCCTCTTCAGCGCATCGTCCAGATCGCCCATCGTTACCGGCAGTCCCAGATCGACGAGGCTGGTGACCCCATGCTCCTTGATCCCGCAAGGCACGATCCCGTCGAAATGGCTCAGCTCAGGCTCCACGTTGATCGACAGCCCGTGGAAGCTGACCCATTTGCGCATTTTCAGCCCCACAGCGGCGATCTTATCCTCACGCGGGCTGCCATCTGGGTTCGGCGCCTTCTCGGGCCGCACCACCCACACGCCGACGCGCCCCGCACGGCGCTCGCCCACCACGTTGAACTCGGCGAGGGTCGCAATCACCCAATCCTCGATCCCGATCACGAACTGGCGCAGATCGCGCCCGCGCGTGTTCAGATCGAGCATCACATATGCCACCCGCTGCCCCGGCCCGTGATACGTATACTGCCCGCCGCGCTTGGTGGCGAACACCTCAAAGCGCTCAGGGTCAGTCAGGTCTTCGGGGCGCGCCGACGGGCCAGCGGTATAAAGCGGCGGGTGCTCCAGCAGCCAGATCGCCTCGGACGCTGTGCCCGCAGTGATCTTGGCGACGCGCGCCTCCATCTCCGCCACGGCATCGGGGTAGGGCACGAGACGCTCGGAGGTGATCCAGGTGACCACCGCGCTAGACCGCGCCCCGGCCGAGCACAGTCAGCGCCAGCGCGAAGGCACCCCCATGCCAAAGGCAGGTGATCTTGGCAGGCATTCGCGGGTCACAGGGGGGTGTCATCGTCATGGCGCTACTCTAGCCGGGCAGGTGTGCCGCGCCCATGTGCGAAATTGTCAGCCGCTCTTGGCAGGTTTTGCGGTCTTTGGCAGTAGCCCAGCGGCGCGCACCGCAGGCAGGTAGCCGCGACTGACTGGCAACTCGGTGCCGTTGGAGAGGGTCACGCGCGCAGCCTCGGCTGCACGCTGCATGGAGGTGATCTGGTCGAGCGCCACCCAATGCGAGCGGTGGATTTGCATACCCGCCACATCCGAGGCCTCGCGCATCGCATCCGACAAGCGCATGAGCACCATCTCGCGGCCCTTGGCGGTGACAATATCGACGTAGTGATCCTGCACCGACAGCGAGATCAGCGCGCCGCGTTTGTCCAAGGGCAAGCGCTCGAGGATCATGGCTTGCTTTGGCTCGGGCATTGTCACGCCCCCCAGCGTCGTATGGCGCAGAACGAGCACCGCGAGGCAAACCAGCAGCACAACCGCGTAGGCGGTCAGCGCCTGAAAAGGCTCGCTCGTCCAGGTCGGGACGAAAATTGTATTAATCAACGACAACACTGTGAAAATGCAAAGCGAGATAGCGAATGCAGTCACGAGCAGTCTGTAGGACACCGAAGATATGTGCTTTGACACCCGCCCAGAGATCAATTGGGTGCCGAGCGCGCCGGCTGCGTAGGTCGCAAACACCACCAACCCCCAATAGAGCGCGCGGGTCGGCAGCGCGAGGTCCCTGAGCGTATTGAATGGCCCTGCAATCGTGGCAGACACCCAAACGATACACAGAACCGCAATAACCTGCGGTTGCCGAAGATGAGCTGCGATCAGCCGCAGGTCACGCTGCGTGGATGACGGCTTGGATGTGCTCACGAAGCTTTGCCTGTCACTTGCGAAATCGTCCTTGCGCCATTGGGCTGTGATCAATGATGCCACTCGACGTCGCGGCTGCCAAGGGGGTGCGGCGCAGGTCAGTCCAATTTGTCGAGGTGTCATATGTCGCTAGAGCCGTTCTTTGAAGTCCCGCTGGTCGTGCAGGCCCATGTGGTTGGTGCGCTGTTGGCGCTTGTCCTTGGGCCTTTGGCGATGCTGCGGCGCAGGCGAGACTTTTGGCACAAGGCGCTGGGCTACGGCTTTGTCGTGGCGATGGCGCTGACGGCGTGCAGTGCTGCGTTCATCTATTCGCTGCGCTTGATTGGGCCATTCTCACCGATCCATCTGTTGATTCCGGTGACGCTTTATAGCCTGTGGATGGGCGTGCGCTTGGCACGGCGCGGCGAGATCAAGGCCCACCGCGCGCAGATGGTGTCGCTATACTGGCAAGCCATCGGCGTGGCGGGGCTGTTCACATTCCTGCCGACCCGGCTAATGAACGAGTTGGTATTCGGGGGCGGCTCTTGGCTGGGCTTCGCGGTCGTGGCGGTGGTTGGCGGGGCCTTTATGGTGTGGCTGACGCGCCGGGTGACGGGGCAGGCGGCGGGGCCAGCGGGCGCGGTTGTGCACGAATGATCTGGCGCATTGAAAAAACCGACAAACGCCTCTTGGCAGCGCTGGGGCAAGGGGCTAAAGACGCTCCACTATTGCTGCGCGGTCGTGGCGGAATTGGTAGACGCGCAGCGTTGAGGTCGCTGTGAGGTAACACTCGTGGGGGTTCGAGTCCCCCCGACCGCACCAATAGCCCCTCCAGAATTGGCGTGCGAGGCAGCGGCATTGGCCCGAGGGCTAGGCTTGTTGCGGACGCGCGCTTGGTGTTGTGTGCCTGCAATGGCCCGCACCTTCCCCTTTTCAAAGCAACAAGTGATTGTCCTGCTGGTCTGCGTGGGCATTTTTGCGCTTGGGCAGTTCCACCGGGCCTCGGGCGCGGTGTTTACTCCGATCTTGATGGACAGATTTACGCTGTCGGCGGCCAGCATCGGTGGCCTCGTCTCGGTCATGTATTTCGCCAATATCGTTGTGCAGATGCCGTTTGGCGCAGCCCTGGACCGGATCGGGCCGAGGCCGGTCTTGACGGTTTGCGTGCTGCTGATCGCCTTTGGCAGTGTGCTGTTTGCCTTTGGGACCGGGTTTGAGGCGCTGTTTGTCTCGCGCATCCTGATCGGCATTGGCACGGCGGCCATGGCGGCGGCCACCCATGTGATCATCGCGCGGAATTTTGCCCCGCGCGACTTTGGCTATATCAGCGGCCTGGTTGTCACACTTGGCGGCATCGGCGGTCTGCTGGGCACCTATCCGCTGGCCTTCGCGCTGGAGCGCGCGCCGTGGCCCGTGGTGTTTGGCTTTGTGGCACTGGCGGCGTTTGTGCTGGCGGGCACGGTGCTGCGCGCGGTCCAGCCGGGCGTGCGCGCGCGGGAGGTGGGGCCTGAGGCGGGCGGTTTTCTCAGCTTGCTGCGAGACGCGGAGTTTCGCAAAATCCTCGCCCTTGGTATCGTCACCTACGGCCCGATCACCACAATTACCGGGCTTTGGGGCGGGCCGTATTTGCAGGATGTGGCCGGCTTCTCGGCGGAAGGTGCTGGCGCTGTGCTGCTGGTGCTGTTTGGCGCGACCATCTTTGGCGCGGCGGCGTTTGGCCAGATGGACCGCCACTTTGCGTCGCGCAAGCGGGTGATCTTGGGGGCGGTTCTGGCCTCCAGCTTCAGTCTGGCCGTGCTGGCAGGCGTGCCGGGTCTGCCTGTGCCGCTGGTGATTGGGCTGTTGTTGATCGCGGTATTTGCCCAGCAATTCTTCATTGCGCTTGGCGCGCATATGCGGCGGGTGGTGCCGGATGCGATGCTGGGGCGGGCGTCGACCTTACTGGCGCTGGTGTCTGTTGCCGCCATTCCCTTGATGCAGATCGGGTTCGGGGCGGTGCTGGACATCGGCGCGCGCGCGGGGTTCGGGGCGCAGGTGCAATACCGCATGGCGTTCGGGTGCCTCGGTGCGATGATCTTTGCGTGCGGGCTGGTCTATGCGACGGCGCGGAATGTGGATGAGGAGCGTGTTTGATGCCTGACCTGCCAATCTTGTGGTCCTTCCGCCGCTGCCCCTATGCCATGCGAGCGCGGCTGGCGATCCTCGCCTCCGGGCAACGGGTGGAGCTGCGCGAGATTTTGCTGCGCGACAAACCGGAAGCGTTCTTGGCGACCTCACCCTCGGGCACGGTGCCGTGTCTGGACACGGGCGCGGGCGTGGTGGATGAAAGCCTCGATGTGATGCGCTGGGCCTTGGGCCGCGCCGATCCTGAGCGCTGGCTGGCGATGCCGGACGCGGGCTGGGACTGGATCCTGCGCTGTGACGGACCGTTCAAACATGCGCTGGACCGGACGAAATACGGCGCGCGTTATCCGGGCGAAGATCCGTTGGCGCACCGCGAAGTGGCCGCGCAGTTTCTGGCGGATCTGGAAGCGCAGTTGGACGGGTGGCTCTTTGGCGCGCCCTCGATTGCGGATTACGCAATCCTGCCGTTTGTGCGCCAATTCGCCAATACTGATCGGGCCTGGTTTGACGCGCAGCCATGGCCAAAGGTGCAGGTCTGGCTTGAGAGGTTTCTCGCAGCACCTGAGTTCGCCGCGATCATGGGCAAGTCCCCGGCGTGGCAACCGGGCGATCCGGCGGTGACGTTTCCGTAAGGTGCGCTAGATGCTTCGGAATTGAGGGAGGTGCGGGTGCCGTGACCGACGACAACACCCATAGCGCGCGCGTCCCCTCCGGGCGGCTCGCACGACTGACGCGGCTGGGGGCGATGACCGCAGGCGTGGCAGGCAACATGGCCGTGAACGGTGCCGCGCAACTGGGGCGGGGGCAGCGGCCTACGATGAAGGCGCTGTTGCTAACGCCTGCGAATATGCGCCGCGTCACCGACCAGCTTGCGCAGATGCGCGGCGCGGCCATGAAAGTCGGGCAGTTGATGTCGATGGACACCGGCGATGTGCTGCCGCCGGAGTTGACGCAGATCCTCGGGCGGTTGCGCGCAGATGCGGCGTTCATGCCGCCTGCGCAGCTCAAAAAGGTGCTGGCAAGGAACTGGCCCGAGGGCTGGTTGAAGGGGTTTGAGCGGTTTGATGTGCGCCCGATTGCAGCGGCCAGTATCGGTCAGGTGCACAAAGCGCGCCTGAAGGATGGCCGCGATCTGGCGATCAAGGTGCAGTATCCCGGTGTGGCCGCCAGCATTGATAGTGACGTGGCCAATGTGGGCGCGCTCATGCGGGTGACGGGCTTGCTGCCAAAGGGGTTTGAGCTGGCCCCGTATCTGGAGGAGGCGCGCAAGCAACTGCATGAAGAGACCGATTATGCAGCGGAGGCCGCACATCTGACGCGGTTTCGCGGGCTGCTAGATGGCGACGACCGTTTCGTATTGCCGGAGGTGGTCGAGGACTGGAGCACGCCCGATATTCTGGCAATGACCTATGTGGAGGGCCGCCCGATCGAGGAGGCCGCGACCGCGCCCGAGGCGATGCGGAATGAGATCGCGCGCAATCTGATTGATCTGCTGCTGACAGAGCTGTTCGCGTTTGGCCTAATGCAGACCGACCCGAACTTCGCCAATTTCCGCTACGTGCCCAAGACCGGGCGGATCGTGCTGCTGGATTTCGGGGCGACGCGGGAATTGGACGCACGCATTCGGCGGCAATACCGCGATTTGTTGCAAGCTGGCCTTGCGCGAGACCTAGAGCGGATGCGCGCGGTGTCGCTTGAGATCGGGTTCTTTGAGGCCGCCACGAAGCCTGCGCACCAAGACCAGATATTGGGCATGATGGGCGCGGTGTTCGCGCATCTGACCCGCGCGGCTGAGTTTGATTTCACGGATACCGCAATGTCATCCCAGATGCAGGCCGAGGGCATGGCGCTGGCCGCGGACGGTTTCATCCCGCCGCCCTTGCCGATTGACGTGCTGTTCTTGCAGCGCAAATTCGGCGGCATGTTTTTACTGGCCGCAAAGCTGGGCGCGCGGCTGCCACTGGAACAGATACTCCGCGATCATCTGAGGCGGGCGCAGATGGCGGCTTAGACCCGCGCGAAGCTGTTGAATTGCGCGCGGTTGCGGCAATAGGAGGGGGCGGTCTCCAGCGTGGTCTCGGATCCCAGAAGGCTGCGGCACTCGCCTTTGAACATGCACCCCGAGCAGCGCAGCACCGCTTGGCGGTAGGCATAAGCCGCTTGGTCGCCGTTCTCGAGAATGACGTCGCCAAAATTGATGCCGAGACGGTCGGCCATCGTGGAGACCAGATCGGAGCTTTCGGAAAGGCGTGAGAGGAAACCCATGATTCGTGCTTTCTGTTGGAGGCAGTTGATGGGTGATTGTTGCATATGAAACGAGTTTGCGAATTGATCTAGCTCAAGTTGGGCATTGGGGCTGCGGCGGTATGCGCCAGATGCGGAAATTCGCTTGCACCATGCCCTGCCCATACGGCACAACGGGATAAATGGAACGACAACCGGAGGGGCGAGATGGCCTTTGCAATGAACGATAAAGTGCTGGCGGACGCGGTCTGGCAGACAGAAGGCACTGGCCTATGGGCCAAGCGCGCGGTTCTGGTGGTGCTCGGTGTGGCGCTGCTGACAGTGTTTGCGCAGATCAAGCTGATGATCCCGCCAAGCCCGGTTCCCGTAACTATGGGCACATTCGCGGTGCTGGCGATAGGTGCGGCTTACGGTCCACGCCTCGGCCTGACAACGATCATGGCCTATTTGGTTGTCGGGATGCTGGGCTTTGATGTGTTTGCATCGTCGACCGCCGAGTTGAACGGCCTTGAGTATATGATGGGCGGCACAGGCGGCTATTTGGTCGGCTATGTGCTGGCCACGGTCGCGCTTGGTGCGCTGGCGCGCGCAGGTTGGGACCGCTCGGTCGTGCTCATGGGCGCAGCAATGCTGATCGGCACCGCGATGATCTACATCCCCGGCATCGCCTATCTGGGCGTGCTCTACGGCTGGGATGCGCCGTTGCTGGCATGGGGCCTGACCCCGTTCCTGATCGGTGACGCGATGAAGCTGGTGCTGGCCGCTCTGGTCTTGCCGCTGGCGTGGAAGCTGGTCGGTAAAGCGCGCGGCTAACTGCCTTAAATCTAATAAAAAGGGCCGTCCATTTCGGGCGGCCTTTTTTTGTTGGCGTGGCTTCGGCCAAATGGTGCCGATGCAGCGGTGCAGGCTGCAAAATTTTCTAGCGCGCTGGCCTGCTTGGGCGTAAATGCGAAATAGCGCGCGGACAGACTCGGCGTGGACCGCCCCGTTCGGCCCCGAGCGTATTAACTTTGGATCAGAATGATGTTTGCTTTTTGGGCCGCAGTCGCGTTCCTCGCGACGTCCGTCATTTTTTCGGTGTTCTATAGTTTGTGTCGGCACCCTCGGTTAAAATCGTGGAGCGCCAATGAAACACTGCCGATGCTTGCTGCACTTCTCACAAGTATAGGCATTGCGTTTACCTGCGCCTTTGCTGTGGCATTCCTCGTCGATATTCCGGGTCAATGGGCGAAATTGTCAGCTGGGCCGGACTTGATCGCATTGGCCTGTCTTGCGGGGGGCCTATTGCTGCCGCGCCTTTTGATGGGACCGGCACTACGCGCGCAGGCGCGTTTGCGGGTGCCGCAAGCCGCCGTTGAACAGCGTCCGGGTGCGCCCAGAGGTGGCAACCGCCTGCGGCGCGTGGCCTGATCCAAGGCGGGTCTGTTGCCGTGAATGTGTGCTTTAGGGGTCGCGCCGGTTGGTGCGGCCTCTATCTTAATGCGCAGGGTGTGGCGCGAAGTGGACATACCTTTTTGCGAGATTTTCGCCGCCGCCTTCACCGTCCATGAGGATGCCCACGAGGTGATGGTCTATGCCGTCCCCAGGGGTGGCGCGGATTGGTTGGGGGCGGAGACGGAAATGGGGCACGCCGCTAGCGGGGTGGAACGGGCCTGCGGCGCGGATATTTAACAAAGCAAAGAGGCCGCTCAGGCGAGCTTGGTCTCGACCTTTGCCCCTTGCTCCAATGTTTTATGGACCGGGCATTTATCGGCGATTTCCAGCAGCTTGGCACGTTGCTCGGCACTCAGCTTGCCGTCCAGTTTCAGGATGCGCGTGAAGGTGTCGATCTTCGTAAGGCCCACCTCTGCGTCCTGCGCATGGACCTTGTCATGGGTGATGTCGACGCTCACATGATCCAGCGGCCAACCCTTGCGGCGCGCATACATCCGCACGGTCATCGAGGTGCAAGCGCCGAGGCCTGCTGCGAGGAATTGATAGGGCGTCAGGCCCTTGTCGGTGCCGCCATAAGCAAGCGGCTCGTCGGCCAGAACGTGGTGCTTTGGCCCGGCGGACACGTCTTGCAGGAAGCCCTTGGCATCGGCCTCAGATACCCGGGTGATGCCCTCGGGCGCGCCGATGGGTGGGGCAGGTTGGGGCAGGTTGAGATAGCGGGTCGACCAGGCCGCGATGACCTCGGCGGCGTATTCTGCATCCTCGGCGCGGCTGATCAGGTGGTCGGCATCATCGAGGGTGACGAAGCTTTTGGGGTGCTTGGCGGCGATGAATATCTGCGTGGCGTTCTCCACGCCGACCACGGCGTCTTGGGGCGCGTGCATCACCAGCAGGGCGGGTTTGAGGGCGGCAATACGCGGCGCGAGGGATTCTGCGGCCACGTCATGTAGGAACGCGCGCCCGACGGTGATGGGGCGGCCGCCGAGGTTGACGGGGGCTTGGCCGTTCGCCTCGATCTCGGCAATGGCGTCGCCGAAATTGTGCGTGACATGGCCCGGATCGAAGGGCGCGCCGAGGGTGACAACCGCCTTGATGCCCTCGATCTCGCCTGCCACGCGCAAGACCGCAGCGCCGCCCAGCGAGTGCCCGATCAGCAGGGTTGGGGCCATGCCGCGTTCGGTCAAGGCGGCGGCGGCGGCTTTCAGATCGCCCGCATTGCTGGTGAAGGTGGTGTTCTTGAACTCGCCCTGGGAATGGCCGAGGCCGGTGAAATCAAACCTGAGAACCGCAATGCCCATGGAGGCCAGACGCCCCGAGATGCGGCGCGCGGCCGGGATGTCCTTGGAGCAGGTGAAGCAATGGGCAAACAGCGCTGTCGCCAGATGCGGGCCGTCGGGGAGGTCGAGGCGGGCGGCGAGCGTGTGACCAGCGTGGCCGGGGAAGGTGAGACGTTCGGTGGGCATGGGTCGGCGGCCTTCTGTCGGGGTCTGACAGAGGTGGCAGGTGAGGGGGCGCTGGGCAAGGTGTGTTACAGGGGGGTCGCGGGGAGGTGAGGGGGTGGGGCGCTTTGAAACTTTATCGGCAATGTTGAAGCAGGTCCGGCCCCAATGACCCTAGGCCGCCAAGAGTGGCTCAATCCCAGACACATCCACTTCGCGCGCGGCGCGTGCGATGTCGTAATTGGTTTGCAGGTTCATCCAATAGGTTGGCGTTGTCTTGAAGGCCCGCGCAAGACGCAAAGCCGTGTCGGACCTCATACCGGTCGCACCTTTCACAAGGCGTTCAATGCGGGTACGAGGAACACCCAGACGCCGTGCAAGTGCGATGGAGCCGATATCCAGAGGGTCGAGGTAGAGCTCTTTTAGAACCTCGCCGGGGTGCATGGGATGTTCAAGCAAACTCATTCGATATTCCTTTCAGTGATAATCTACGATCTCGATCTCGGCTGGACCGTTTGGCGTCCACACAAAACAAATCCGCCACTGATTGCTTATCCGCACCGAGTGTTGTCCAGCACGGTCACCCCGTAGAACTTCGAGATGATTTCCGGGTGGAAATCGCAGGTCCTCAAGCTGCACGGCGGCATCTAGGGCGGTCAGCATGGCGCGTGCGCGGCGCACCAAGTCAGCCGGAAAACCCTTGCCGTATTTACCTTTGAGGGCATTGGCGGCGAGCTTGCCTTTGGCGCTTCGGATCATGGGTGGTGTGTATCATTAGACGGCGCATGTGTCAAGGTGTGATACGTTTTGAGCTGTTCGGGGCTCCGCCCGTTCGGCGCTTGAAACGTCCACTGGACGTTTCATCAGCTACGCTGAATCGCGCCTCACCCATCAACCCCGCATCCCACGGATACTTGCTCAAGTTCTCAAACCCACCTTCCGTAATCACCACCTGATCCTCCAGCTTGATGCTGAAATCCCCGCCCTCGGGCGACGCCAGCACCTCGACGCAGAGGCATTGCCCCACCTCTAGCTCGTAGTCGAACGCGCCTTCTACCATTTGATCGGGGTAGGCCACGAGGGGCCACTCGTCGCACAGCCCCACCCCGTGCATCAGGCACCCGTATTTGAGCTTTTGCATGTTATCAGGCAGCACGTGGGTGTTCCTCGACAGATCCTCGATATGCACCCCGGGCCGCAGCATCGCCATGTTTTGCTCGATATGGTCCACGGACACCCGCATCGTCTCGACCATATCGGGCCTCGGCTTCTCATTCCCGATCCACCATGTCCGGCTCATATCGCAGCAGATCCCGTAGACCCCCACGAGGTCGGTATCGAACGCGACGATCTCGTTGTTTTGCACGATCCTCGGCCCGCATTCTTGGAACCAGGGGTTGGTGCGAGGGCCACTGGTCAAGAGCCGCGTCTCGATCCATTCGCCCCCGCGCTTGATGTTCTCGGCGTGCAGCACGGCCCAGATGTCGTCCTCGGACACGCCCCCCAAAGGCACGTTTTCGCGCGCAAACCGCTCCATCTCATACATCGCCATCTCGCAGGCATGGACCGAGCAGCGCATGGCCTTGATCTCGTCTGGCCCCTTCACGCTGCGCGCCTTTTCGGTGCATTCCTCGCCGGGGAAGACCTCAAAACCCTGTGCCTCAAGCGCCCGCAACCCGTGCAGCATTGGCTTGTCGACCCCGATGCGCATATTGGCGCCGCCGTGCTCAGTAATCAGGTCGCGCACCTCGCCCGAGAACTTGTCTGCGGCCACGCCCAGCTTGTCGCCTCGGTCGAAGTAGAACAGGTCCGCGCCGGATCTGGCTTCACGCACTAAAGGGTTGAACGACGACAGGAACGGCGCGTTTTTGTAGTCCCAGATCACCATGTAGCCGTCGGCGCAGACCAGCACGGCGCGGAACGGGTTGTGGGTGTTCCATAGCTGCATGTTGGTGGTGTCGGTGGCGTAGCGGATGTTGAGTGGGTCGAACATCAGCAGGCCGCCGTAGTCGCGCGCGTTGATGTGGCTGACGAGGCGATCTAGTCGGAAGGCGCGCATATTGGCGAGGTTGGGCAGTTCTAGGCCAGCGGCTTCAAACTCGCGGAAGGCCAGAAGGGTCGGGCCGATCTCGATGCGGTCGGCGTCATTGGGGGTGCCGTCGCCCAAGAATGCGCCCTTTGTCGGGTCGATTTTGCGGGTGTCGCTGTAGTGCTGGTTCATGGCAAGCCTCGCTGGCGTTTGGATGCGAGATTGGAGTGCCTTTTTGGATTGGTCCGCGCAAAAACCGACATGATGCTATGTCGTTTTTCTAGATACCATGATCGACATGTCACGATGTCTGTCTAGGCGATGGGGCGGGTGCAATTGCTGAACAGCACAGCCGGGCGAGCTGTAGTTTGCCCTAACTCACACTGGCTTGCGCGATTTTCACGAACAGCGACAACAGGCCGGAGTTGTTCGACAAAACGCCATACATATCGCCATCAAAGAACATGGTGTTGGCCAGCGCTGTGACGTTGACGGCGGCCATGAAGGTGATTGCGGCCAGCGCGCGCGGCAGGCTGCGCCCGAACACGATTGTCAGGGCCAGCAGGGCCATGCCGAAGGGGAAGGCGATCAACAGCAAAAGCACGGTGATGGCATCGTTTAGGCGCCGCGTCGTGCGGTGCTGGCGTGCGGCGCGGGCGCGTAGCCTTGCAAGAGCGCGCGATTTGCGCGTGTCCGACAATTGCTCGGGCCGCGTTGGCTGCGCCATGTCCGTTTGTGCGATCTCAGTCATCTCGAGTGCCTGCCCATCTAAGTCCTCGACACCTTGGTAGTCGAACAAGCAGGCAGGATTGTGATCAAAGCAGGGCATTTGCAGCGTGCGCAATAGAAAAGGGGCGACCCGAAGGCCGCCCCGTTCTGCAACGATACAGTCTACTTTAGCAGCTGTAATACATCTGGAACTCGACCGGACGGGGTGTGTGCCCGTAGGTGTAGATCTCTTCCCACTTCAGCTCCATGTAGCCCTCGATCTAGTCTTTGGTGAAGGTCCGCTGTGCGAGACGAGGACGAAACCGCTCTCGCGGTATTGGCGCGTGTTGCTGGTGTTGCGCACAGATTGAAGCGCGGTGATTTTGTGAACTGACGAACCTGTTGGACGATTGAGACCTTCTCAATCTGACCAATAG
>Ga0163216_100761_pt1 | contig 35028 bp, 32 predicted proteins | sample SynspAceP_FD_167610 | JGI IMG/M metagenome (GOLD analysis project Ga0163216, IMG submission 167610) | Saline lake microbial communities from Ace Lake in Antarctica - Synechococcus sp. Ace-P (Illumina Assembly) | ecosystem: Environmental > Aquatic > Non-marine Saline and Alkaline > Saline ...
CGGCGCCGCGAAGGTTGACGTTGCCTACACCGGCATGAACTCCGCTATCGACGTGGTTTCCGAAATCAAGGCAAAGCTAGTTGCTGCCCGCGAGCCTGGTGTCGACAAGACCAAGATCGACAAGGAACTGACCGAGCTGAAGAACCAGCTGGTTTCGATCTCTGAATCAGCCTCGTTCTCCGGTGAAAACTGGCTCAACAACACGACCACAACTGCAGCCGGCACCAAGGAAATCGTTGGCGGTTTCAACCGTGACGCCGCTGGCCTGGTCACCATCACCACACTTGACGTCGACACAGACTCGACGACGTTGATCGGTGCAGCAGACGAAAGCTTTGGCATTCTGACCAAGGACATCGACGCCGACCTGCTTAATGCGACCACAACCGGTACGGCGGCGATGTACCGCCTGATCGACACAGGTTCCACCACCGGTACGCCTTCAACCGGCACACTCATCGAATTGACTGCAGCAACCACCAACGCTCAGGTCGACGACATGATCCGGGTCGTGGATTCGATCCTGACCCAGATGACGGATGCTGGAGCCAACCTCGGTGCGGTCAACAGCCGGGTCTCGATGCAGGAAGACTTCGTATCCAACCTGATGGACTCCATCGATAAGGGTGTCGGCCGTCTGGTTGATGCGGACATGAACGAGGAATCGACCCGCCTGAAGGCTCTGCAGACACAGCAGCAGCTCGGTATTCAGGCTCTGTCGATCGCCAACAGCAGCTCGGAAAACGTATTGCAGCTGTTCCGTTAAGGTTCGCTTCAAACGCAACTTTCGAGTTGATCTGAACAGAACGCCGGGGAGCAATCCCCGGCGTTTTTTGCTTCTGCTCATATGCTTAAAAGAAACCCTGTGCGGTTAAACCTTCAGTAACCATAATCCGTCATTTTGATCGTCAAGAAATGGTGGGTCGTTGATCGGGGAAGACCGGAAACGACGGGCATGATGCCTTGCCACCGTTGCCGGTAACCGAGTCCGGTATGTCCCGCGTAATTTGTCAAAAGGGACACTTCCATGACAAGCATCATGACCAACTCCGCAGCTATGTCTGCACTCTCTACTCTTCGTCAGATCAATTCCGATATGGAGACGACACAGAACCGTGTATCGTCCGGTTATCGTGTTGAAACAGCAGCCGACAATGCCGCATATTGGTCGATCGCAACCACCATGCGTTCGGACAACAAGGCTCTCTCGACCGTTCAGGACGCTCTCGGCCTTGGCGCCGCGAAGGTTGACGTTGCCTACACCGGCATGACTGCCTCTATCGACGTGGTTTCCGAAATCAAGGCAAAGCTGGTTGCTGCCCGCGAGCCTGGTGTCGACAAGACCAAGATCGACAAGGAACTGACCGAGCTGAAGAACCAGCTGGTTTCGATCTCTGAATCAGCCTCGTTCTCCGGTGAAAACTGGCTCAACAACACGACCACTACTGCAGCCGGCACCAAGGAAATCGTTGGCGGTTTCAACCGTGACGCCGCCGGCCTGGTCTCCATCACCACACTTGACGTCGACACAGACTCGACGACGTTGATCGGTGACAATGCGCAAATGGGTATCCTTACCAAAGACGTTGACGCTGACGCGCTTCTGGCGACACCTACAACTACTGCTGATAATTACTACCTTATCGACAACGGTGCCAGCACTAGTGCATCAACAGGCACCCTGATTGAGCTGACCGCGGCAACCACTGACGCCCAGGTTGATGCGATGATCCGTGTGGTCGACTCGATCCTGACCCAGATGACGGATGCTGGAGCCAACCTCGGTGCGGTCAACAGCCGGGTCTCGATGCAGGAAGATTTCGTATCCAACCTGATGGACTCCATCGATGAGGGTGTCGGCCGTCTGGTTGATGCTGACATGAACGAGGAATCGACCCGCCTGAAGGCTCTGCAGACACAGCAGCAGCTCGGTATTCAGGCTCTGTCGATCGCCAACAGCAGCTCGGAAAACGTATTGCAGCTGTTCCGTTAAGGTTCGCTTCAAACGCAACTTTCGAGTTGATCTGAACAGAACGCCGGGGAGCAATCCCCGGCGTTTTTTGCTTCTGCTCATATGCTTAAAAGAAACCCTGTGCGGTTAAACCTTCAGTAACCATAATCCGTCATTTTGATCGTCAAGAAATGGTGGGTCGTTGATCGGGGAAGACCGGAAACGACGGGCATGATGCCTTGCCACCGTTGCCGGTAACCGAGTCCGGTATGTCCCGCGTAATTTGTCAAAAGGGACACTTCCATGACAAGCATCATGACCAACTCCGCAGCTATGTCTGCACTCTCTACTCTTCGTCAGATCAATTCCGATATGGAGACGACACAGAACCGTGTATCGTCCGGTTATCGTGTTGAAACAGCAGCCGACAATGCCGCATATTGGTCGATCGCAACCACCATGCGTTCGGACAACAAGGCTCTCTCGACCGTTCAGGACGCTCTCGGCCTTGGCGCCGCGAAGGTTGACGTTGCCTACACCGGCATGACTGCCTCTATCGACGTGGTTTCCGAAATCAAGGCAAAGCTGGTTGCTGCCCGCGAGCCTGGTGTCGACAAGACCAAGATCGACAAGGAACTGACCGAGCTGAAGAACCAGCTGGTTTCGATCTCTGAATCAGCCTCGTTCTCCGGTGAAAACTGGCTCAACAACACGACCACTACTGCAGCCGGCACCAAGGAAATCGTTGGCGGTTTCAACCGTGACGCCGCCGGCCTGGTCTCCATCACCACACTTGACGTCGACACAGACTCGACGACGTTGATCGGTGACAATGCGCAAATGGGTATCCTTACCAAAGACGTTGACGCTGACGCGCTTCTGGCGACACCTACAACTACTGCTGATAATTACTACCTTATCGACAACGGTGCCAGCACTAGTGCATCAACAGGCACCCTGATTGAGCTGACCGCGGCAACCACTGACGCCCAGGTTGATGCGATGATCCGTGTGGTCGACTCGATCCTGACCCAGATGACGGATGCTGGAGCCAACCTCGGTGCGGTCAACAGCCGGGTCTCGATGCAGGAAGACTTCGTCGCCAACCTGATGGACTCCATCGATAAGGGTGTCGGCCGTCTGGTTGATGCTGACATGAACGAGGAATCGACCCGCCTGAAGGCTTTGCAGACACAGCAGCAGCTCGGCATCCAGTCGCTGTCGATTGCCAACTCCAATTCGGAAAATATCCTGTCACTCTTCCGTTAAGAGAGAGGCAGGGCCGGGGTCGCCAAAGGCGCCCACCGGTGGCACAATTAGAAAGGCCGCATCGGAAACGATGCGGCCTTTTTGTTATTCAGCTTTTCGAGAGTGTATTTGGATTTGGCGTGCGTTGCGGTAAATTGTTGAAATAATTGATTTATACGCTCTTCAAATAAGGAAAAGCATAAGAAAGAGTGCATTTTCATTACTAGATTTAGGGGTTGAATTAACCCCTCGTTAACCATAAACGTTTACTCCTTAGTTACCGACGATGAACCGGAAGTTAACGGCAAAGGCCGATCCGGTTGCATGACGCAAGATCATCGTAACCGGAATAGTGGCCGGTATGTCCCTGGGCAATTATAGGGGGCATTTAAATATGACCAGCATCATGACAAACGGCGCAGCAATGGCTGCACTCCAGACTCTTCGTACAATCAACACTGAAATGCAGGAGACGCAGGCGCGTGTATCGTCTGGCTTCCGCGTCGAAACCGCCGGTGACAATGCGGCTTACTGGTCGATCGCAACAACCATGCGATCCGACAACAAGGCGCTTTCGACAGTGAAAGACGCTCTCGGCCTCGGTGCTGCGAAAGTGGACATCGCCTACACGGCGATGGAAAGCTCCATTGACGTGATTTCCGAAATCAAGGCCAAACTTGTGGCAGCCCGCGAGCCTGGCGTCGACAAGACCAAGATCGACAAGGAACTGACAGAACTCAAGAACCAGCTTCAATCGATTGCGGTTTCGGCATCGTTTTCGGGTGAGAACTGGCTCAACAATACTTCGACGTCTGCTGCCGGCACCAAGTCTGTAGTTGGTGGTTTCAACCGTGATGTCAACGGATTGGTGTCGATCACCACGCTCGACATCAATGTCACCAGTCTGACGATGATCGGCGCAGCCGACGAAAGCCTCGGTATCCTGACCAAGGACATCGACGCCGACCTGCTGAATCCGACCACAACCGGTACTGCAGCGTTTTACCGCTTGATCGACACAGGTTCCACCACCGGTACGCCTTCAACCGGCACACTCATCGCATTGACTGCAGCCACCACCGACGCTCAGGTAGACGATATGATTCGGGTTACCGACGCAATCTTGACTGAGATGACAGATGCGGCTTCCAACTTGGGCGCGATCAACAGCCGGGTCGAGATGCAGGAAGACTTCGTCGCCAATCTGATGGACTCCATCGATAAGGGTATCGGTCGGCTGGTTGATGCAGACATGAACGAGGAATCGACCCGCCTGAAGGCTCTGCAGACACAGCAACAGCTGGGCATTCAGTCTCTGTCGATCGCCAACACCAACTCGGAAAACATCCTGCAGCTCTTCCAGTAGATCTGGAGCGCGCCGTAAAGGTGCGCAAAGAGTGATCAAATTCTACCGTGCCGCCGGTCAACGGACATGGTGGATCAGCTGGTCCGCGCCAAAATTGCCCTTGGTGCGGACTAGCGGCTAATCTGTGTGAGGGCCAGCATTTTTCATCAGGTCGGGCAGCCTGAGGTCATTCTCACACAAGTTTAGCTCTCTAGGTTTCTCTCGCGCATGAAGGCGCAGTCGGATAACGCCGTACCCGCCTTCGGATTTTTGAAGGGAAAGAAGTTGAACCGGCTATCGTCAGCAACCGCCACATGCCGGAGACGCTCATGACGGCCAGTTTTGCCCGGTATTTGCCGGATTTTGAATTCTCGAGCATGAGCGGTTTCAACGCTGCTCAACACGAGGATGACGAAGACAAACCCGCAGCATTGCCAAATATCGATATCGAGAGTGTTCGCGCCGAGGCGAGAGCCGAGGGCGAAGCAATTGCCCGGGCCGAGTTGTCTCGAAAATACGAGGAAGAGCACCTTGCCATCGAGAATCTCCACGCTTCTGAACTCGAAGCGCTAAGGACTGAACTCGAAACAAGCGCAGCCAAAACCATTCCCGATGCAATCTCCGCCAGAAGCGTTGAGATCGCTGAATTGATAGCCAGCGACGTCGAAGCGGTACTCGCGCCGTTGATTGATGAAGCGGTCCGTGTGCGGATCATTTCCGGCTTATCCGATGAGATCCGCAAAATACTTGCGTTGGAAAATTCAAACAAGATCGATGTGTCCGGACCCGAAGCTCTTGTCAACGCCCTGCGCGATCACATCGGTCCCGGTGCAGAACGGCTTACTATTCACGAGACGGACGGATTTGACATAGAGATCGAAGTCAATCGGACTCAGTTTGCCAGCCGTTTGTCCGACTGGGCCAAAGCTCTTGCAGAGGTTCTCTGATGGCCGAGGGCGACTCAACCCACCAGGGCAAGAATGAAATCATCATCGTCAAAAGACGCGGCGGTAATGAAGAAGACGGTAGCCACGGTGGTGTTTGGAAGATCGCTTACGCCGACTTCATGACCGCCATGATGGCGTTTTTTCTGGTCATGTGGTTGGTCAACGCCGCCGATGAAGAGAGCAAGGCATCGGTTGCGAGTTATTTCAATCCGATCAAATTGATGGATGACAAGCCAACCGATCGCGGCATCAAGCAGGTCGGGAATACTCAGGACGGCGAAGCAACCGCACCAAAATCAAAGTCGGAGGGACAAGGCACCACCGATGGTCAGGCGGCCGACGAAGGCAAGCAAGAGAAAGCCTCCGCTGGTGAACAGCAGGCTTATTCTGAATCTGATTACTTCGAAAACCCTTACTCTGTACTCGCGGAAATCGCCCAGGAGACCGGAACCAAGGCCAACATATCGGAAAAAGGCGACGGTGGGGCTTCACAGTCGGGGCCCGCGTCCGGTGCGTCCGGTGGCCAGGCATACCGAGACCCCTTCGACCCGGATTTCTGGTCCAAGCAGCAGGAACAGGAACGCAAGGCCCTGGAAGAGAGCCAGGCTATGGTCGAGGCTGATGGATACCCGGATAACTTGCCAGCACGCGACTTCATCGATGAGCTTGACCAACTGGAACCCTATGCCCAGGCAGGGGGCGACTTTGGCGATACTGAAGATGGACCGCAGGGCAACCAGTCTGCAGAAAATGCTGGAGAGGGTGGAACTGGCGCGCAAGCCCGGGATCAAGCGTCAAAGCTTGCCAAGGTCAAAGCCGAGGCTGATGTCCTCAAAGATGAAATTGAAAAGGCACTTGGTGGTGCAGTCGGCAAACTTTCCGAAGGCTTGACAGTGACCCCCACTGAAGGTGGGTTGCTCGTTTCGATCACCGACCAACTCAATTTTGGCATGTTCAATGTCGGATCAGCGGTGCCTGGACGAGATCTGGTTGTGGCGATGGAAAAAATTGGCGAGTTGTTGGCAAAGCGTCCAGGAACGATCGCAATCCGGGGCCACACGGATGCCCGGCCATTCACCTCCGGCAATGATGACAATTGGCGCTTGTCGACTGCGCGCGCGCATTCAGCCCTGTTCATGTTGGTTCGGGGTGGAGTGCCAGAAGAACGTGTCATTCAGGTTTCCGGCTTTGCCGACAGGCGCCTCAAGGATCCAGACAATCCCTATGCCGACGTCAATCGCCGCATTGAGATTCTCGTTGAGGCCGAAGGGAGCTGATGATGCGGCGCGCGTATCATTCTGCACCTTTGAGCCTCGTCGTATTTACGGCGATGTTTGCTTTCGGGGCATGCGCGGAAGACAAGGAACCGGCCCTTCCGTTTGAACAGTATCATGCCAAGGGTATCGCACCAGCAGATCACGCTGGAGCCAGCCCTGCGGGGCATGCTGGGACTGCTTCTGAAGCGGGGCCGGCCGACACTGATCATGGCAGTGGCCCGGAACTGAGGTCTGATGGATCCAGCGCTGAGATGGCCGCGCAGCCCGGTCATGGTGCGGAAGCAGGCAACCACAATCAGGAAATGGAGGGCGTAAAAGCTCCCTTTTCGGATGACAGTGGTCCGGTTCCGTCTTTGATGGCTGACCAGATGGAGGTCCTCGAACCCTACAAGTTGGTGCGGTCGCTGCAGTTCGTTCAGGACGCGGTCGTGCAGGGCGACCATTCGGCGATGGAGATGCAGCGGTTTCTCATTGGCGTCATTGACAGCCGTCTGCGCCAGGCCGAGCAGGAAGTATTTGATGATCCCCGCAACGTTGATGCGGCGCTGATCTATGCCATGAGCGGCGGTAACCCGGCAACGCTCGATATATTGGCGATCAAGGACAAATTCGGAAATTTTGACAACGAAGTCACCACCGTATTGAGGGCATACCTCAACGGGCGTGCGACGAAAACACAGACATCGCTGACCGAAGTGGTCGAGATCTACCGTGATACAGACATTGGCCCGTATATTACCCTTGTAGCCGCCAATGTGGCAGCATCAATGAATGATGTCGCGGCATTGGAATTGTTTGACTGGGCAAGATTGACTGCTCCGGGCACCTTGGTTGAAGAAGCTGCATTACGTCGCTCCTTGTTCATTGCTGGGGAGAAAAACTTGGTGGAGAAAGCTCTGCACTACGCACAGCTTTATGCTCGCCGGTTCATCAATTCTCCGTATGCCAGCCAATATGCCGACCTTCTCGTCGACCTCGTGCTTCTCCATTACGACAAGGTTGGCGAAGACGGGCTGAGTGAAATCCTGTCCTTCATGGATCGCCCGAGAAAGCGCGAAATTTATCTGCGCATTGCCCGCAAAGCGGTCATTTCCGGACTTCGCGACTTAGCGGTCTTCGCATCGGATAAGGCAGAGGGCCTGCTGAGCGCCAATGACAAGACACCGCAGGCCCTTGCGGCCCTCTATTCCGGCATGGCCAGGATACCGACTGATGGTGTGAATGGCGTGCTGGCAAGCATAAATGGAGTCAATGAACGCCGATTGTCCCAGCGTGACCGAGCGTTGCGGGAAGCAGCGCAGGTAATCGCAAATGAGGTTATACGGGAACCTGTCCTCGACAGCCTCACGCAAGCGTTATCTGCTGAAATGCTAAACATGAACGACATGCAGGGTGGTGTTCCCACCCCGGGTATTGTCGGGCAGCAGGATAAAGCCGGAAAGCCGATATTCAAACCAGTCAAACCCGCAACTGAGGTGGAGATGTCCGCCGAAGAAGAGGTGTTTAAGGGTTACGTATCGGACCGGAAGCAAACACTCGAGCGCATAGACAAGCTGCTTGAGGGAGCTGAAGAGGATAAAGCGTCTTGAGTGCATTGGATATGGTATTGCAGCGGCAAGTACCTGCACGGTCGGTCGCGAAGCTAGGTGAGGGTGCCACAGGTGCGGATACGGCCGGTGACACCAGAAACGATGCGTTTTCTGCCGCGCTATCTAATGAGAGGCGCAGCGCAGCGGCTGAGCGGGACAAGGTTGATGCCAAAGGCCAGGATGACGCCGATGCATATTCCGAGGATCCAGACGGTCAGGTGATGGCCGAAGCCGGACAATCCGACGAGATCCTGAATTTGCTGTCCGGGCTTAAGTCCAGTGCGGCCTACTCCGATGATGTTGAATTTGGCATTGATGCCGAACTTGGCATTGATGCCGAACTTGGCGTTGATGCTGAACTTGGCAATGATGCCACGGCGATCCCGCCAGAGCCTGAAGTGGTGTCTGCGGAAGACAGCAATGTTGCCAGCGATACGACTGCGGACATCCCGGTTACAGCCATTCTGTCCAAACCCGACGAGACTGCATTTAAAGATGCGAACGAAACACAGGCTAAATCAACTGTAGCCGAGACCAAGGCTGCAGGGGCTGGCATCGACCAGAACGCTGCCGAGGCAGTTCGAGCAGCACCGGTCGGCGCGGCGCAAACCGCTGAAAGCGAGGCCGGACAAATGTCCGCTCGCCTCAAGTCATCAGAAGCAGCGCCTGCCACGATGGTTTCGGCTGCGGCGGCTGGGATGACAGGGCAGGGTACCCAGGCCCAGGCCCAGGCAAAGTCCGCGACAACGCAGAGCGGGGCGGATCGGCTGAAGGATCCATCAGCCGTTAAGGAAGCCACCCGCTCGCTCGGCCTGGACAAGGAATCTCAATCCGCGGAAGCGCAAGTTGCCAAAACTTCGGTCCGCGGCCGCAATGCCAGTAAGCAAGGCGGAGCAGAGCGGCAGATTGAAGAGCCCACAGCCCCGAAGTCCGGTAAAGTTGAAGTGATTGAATCGCGCCGCTTCATGCCAGTCCAGAACATGTCGGCAAATGCGCAAGCACTGACCCGTTCCCTGGCGGAAGCCGGGGGCACTGCATTGGCAGCCCAGCGCACAGCGCCGGCCCAGTCCGTTGCACAAACAGGACAGCCGCAATCAGGGCAAATGCTCCATACACTTAAACTCCAGCTTAATCCGGTTTCGCTTGGAAGTGTTACGGCGGTTCTAAAGCTTTCGGGTGATGACCTGTCCGTCGAGATCAAGGTTCAAACGGCAGAAGCTTACCGTCAGCTCAAAGACGACAATCAATCGATCGTCAAGGCTTTGCGCGCGCAGGGTTTCGGCGTTGAGCAGATCACTGTCCAGCATGTAACCGGGCCTGACCGTTCTTCAAGTCAGACGTCGCAACAAGGGTTCCAGGCTGGCCAGCAGGGTGCCGGTTCAAATGACACTCAGTCATCTGGTCGGGAGAACGGTCGCAACGGCGCTGGACAACAAGGGGCCAGCCCGCAAGGAGGGCAAGGCCATGAACAAGCTTCGTATTCTGGCCCTGGCGCTGGTCGTACTGACGGCGTTTATCTCTGACGGCTTAGAGCCACGGCATGCCCAAGCGGCAGCTGGAGCCTGCGAGGCTGAGATCCTGGCTGCTGCGCGGGCCCATGGTGTGCCACCGGGAATCCTTCATTCTGTCGGTTTGACAGAGACCGGTCGCAAGGGGGCTTTGTATCCCTATGCCCTCAACATTGAGGGCCGCACGGTTTTTGCCAAAAGTCGAAGCGAGGCGTTGCGGGAATTTGAACGCGCCCGCTCTGACGGCAAGAGCCTGATTGATCTGGGCTGCATGCAAATCAATTATAAGTACCATGGCGCGGAATTTAGCTCCGTGACTGCCATGTTTGATCCGCATGCCAATGTTGATTATGCAGCACGGTTTCTGGCACGGCTGCATGCGCGCCACGAAACCTGGACGATGGCCGTGGCACGCTACCACGCTGGCCCGAACAATGATCCGGCACAGAAGCGGTATGTCTGCCGGGTGATCGGAAACCTCGTTGCAACCGGCCAGGGCGCATGGACAAAAGAGGCAAGATTGTTTTGCGGCTGATTCAACCAGAAATAGAAAACAACAAGTTCTTGTCCACATTTAGCAATTTGTTAATAATTAGACCGTTCTAACTGATGCAAGAAAAAAATTAACCTTTTGTTAACTTATCCAATCAATAATTGTGTCTCACGTCGGGTCGCATACCATATCTAGCCAAATCATCGGAAATTATGGTTAATCAATTATTAATTTCTACCATGGGGTTTTAATAGTTTACCAAGATTCAGCGGATTCGTACTTCTTAGGTGAATAGGCACCACACTGATTCGGAGGCGAACGAATGATCGTAGTGGTTGATGATCGACAGTTAGTAAAAGACGGATACACATCCCTTTTTGGGCGCGAAGGAGTTCCTTCGGCGAGCTTTGATTCTATTGAGTTCGGCGAGTGGGTCCACACAGCGGCGGATTCGGACCTGGAAGCTGTAGAGGCATTCCTTATAGGGCATGGCCAGCAGATGATGGATTTGCCCAGAGCGATCCGTGATCGGTCCCAGGCTCCGGTAATCGCGGTCAGCGATACGCCATCACTTGAATCGACGCTGGCGTTTTATGACAGCGGTGTTGATGATGTGGTGCGCAAACCGGTGCATCCCCGCGAAATTCTCGCCCGTGCGGCGGCTATTCGCCGTCGCCTCAAGGCAGTGACGACCCATATAGAGGTCGGACCCATCCGGGTCTTTTCCGATGGTCGGGATCCTGAAATCGAAGATCGTACTTTCGCCCTTCCAAGGCGCGAACGGCGTATCCTTGAGTATCTTGTCTCAAACCGCGGACGCCGGGTGACAAAACAGCAGATATTCAACGCGATCTACGGGATCTTCGATGAAGATGTGGAAGAAAACGTCGTTGAAAGTCACATATCCAAGCTGCGCAAGAAATTGCGCAAGCGCCTTGGCTTTGACCCGATCGATTCCAAGCGGTTTCTTGGCTACCTGATCGACTGGAGCTGAACCGGCTTTGGCCAGCTGATTAAAGTTGGCTGGTCAGTGCTAATCTCACTTCAAACAATCAGGTTCACGCAAGGCCCGCAAGCTAGTCTAGATCGAAGTACTAAACGAGGGATTACGCGATGAGCCTTTACGGAATGATGCAGACCGGTGCATCTGGAATGAACGCGCAAGCCAACCGCTTGAGCACTGTTGCCGACAATATCGCGAACTCCAGTACGCCCGGCTACAAGAAGGCGACCACCGCCTTTTCTTCACTCATTTTGCCCAGCAGCGCAGGGTCTTACAACTCCGGCGCGGTTCAGACGAGCGTACGCTACTCCATTACCGAAGCAGGCCCGCTTGAATTCACCACGTCGAACACCGACTTGGCAATTGATGGTGATGGCTTCTTCATCGTAAGTGACAGCAACGGAAGCTCGTTCCTCACACGGGCAGGTTCGTTCGTCAAAGATGGTGACGGAAACCTCGTTAATGCTGCAGGCTTTACACTGATGGGTTACGACTATACCGGTGGAACGCCGGCGCCGGTTGTCAATGGATTTGACGGCTTGGTCCCCGTGAACGTTCAATCCGCAGGTCTGACCGCATCGCCATCATCAACCGGGAATTTCTTCGCAAACCTTGATGACAGTGAGGCTGTTGTCGTGGCTGCCAACCTGCCGTCGGCAAACGCCGCGACTGCAGAATATTCCCACAAAAGCTCACTGGTTGTTTACGACACGGTGGGTGCGGAAATCCTCCTCGATTTCTACTATACCAAAACCGCCGATGACAATTGGGAGGTTGCTGTATATGATCGTGCAGACGCTGCGCCAGGAACGGCTTTCCCTTACGGTAGCGCTGCGCTAGCTACTCAATCCCTGGTATTTGATCCTGCACTCAATGGCGCTCTTGATGCGGGCAGTGCGACCGATATCACGCTAACTGTGCCCGGTGGTGTCTCGCTTACCGTCAATTTGGCTGATATGACGCAGCTCAATTACCCCTTTACGGTCGATGATGCCGACGTGAACGGTAATGCGCCCAGCGCTGTCACAGATATCGAGATCTCCGCTGATGGCACCGTCTATGCAAAATACGAGAACGGTGAACTGTCGCCGCTCTATCAGGTAGCGCTTGCAAATGTTGCCAGCCCCGACAATCTCATCCCGCTTGCCGGAAACGTCTATTCGCAGGGTATCGATTCGGGCGTCATCACCACAGGATTCGGCGGTTCAGGCGGCTTCGGCAATCTGATTTCCGGAGCTCAGGAAGGGTCTAATGTTGATCTTGCCACAGAGCTGACAGACATGATCGCATCCCAAAGAAGCTACACAGCCAATTCCAAGGTTTTCCAGACCGGTTCTGACCTGTTGGACGTCCTCGTAAATCTCAAGCGATAGTTTCGTTTCGAGAGCTAGAAAGAACAGTCAATGTCTCTGACATCAGCACTTAATACGGCGCAATCGTCTCTGTCGAATTACGCGACACAGACAGGTGTAGTGTCGCGCAACATAGCAAACGCGTCCGATCCGGATTATTCTCGTCGTGATGCCGTTTTGACAAATTCCCTGATCGGCGCTCAGGGGGTTAGCATTCAGCGCGCGCAGGACATGGCCTTGTTTGTGCGGAGCATCACAGACACGTCGACGTCCAGTGCGCAGGAAACCTTGCTCGATGGGCTGACCGATCTGAAAACCATTTTGGGTGGCAATGATTACGAAACCTCACCCGCTGTGCTGATTGCAACCATGCGTGACACTCTCGCAACATTTGCAGCGAAGCCAGGTGAGGCGACACTTGCGCAAACGGCCATTGCTGATGCGGTTTCTGTCGCAAACGGTCTTCAGGACGCTTCCAAGGCCGTGCAGACTGTCAGATATGAGGCTGACAAGGAAATCGGGCAGCAGGTCGATGCGCTCAATGAATTGCTTGCACGGTTCGAGACCAACAACAACAAAGTCTTCAGCGGGACACAGACAGGTAAGGATGTCAGTGCCGAGCTGGATGAACGTGATTCATTGCTCAAGCAGATTTCATCCATCATCGGCGTGACTCAGATTACCCGGTCAGGCAATGATATGGCGCTCTATACAAGCGATGGTGTCACATTGTTTGAAACGGTCGCGCGCCCTGTGGAATTTGAAACGTCCTCCGGCTACTCGGCATCGCTCGACGGCAACCAGGTCTTCGTTGATGGCGTTCCACTGGCTGCCGGGCAGGGCGCCAGTACGACTGGCCGCGGTTCGTTGCAATCGCTGCTGCAGATCCGTGACGAATACGCCCCGGAAATGCAGGACCAGCTCGACGAGATCGCGCGTGCACTTGTTGTCTCTTTTGCTGAATCAGATCAGTCGGCCAGTGCGCTGCCGGATCTGGCCGGCCTCTTTACATGGTCTGGCGGACCGACAGTTCCCACAGGCGCCACAATAGTTCCCGGCATCGCGGCGACGCTAACGGTTAACCCGGCGCTGGTGCAGTCGCTTGGCGGCGATCCCCTATTGTTGCGTGATGGTGGCATCAACGGTGCTGCATACATCTCCAATTCGACCGCTGCTACGGGTTATTCCTCGCTGTTGGATTCCTATGGTCAGGCATTGGACGAACCGATGGCATTCGATGCGGCTGCAGGACTTTCGACATCAACCGATCTTTTGGGATTTGCCGCCGATTCAATCGGCTGGCTTGAGCTCAATCGAAGTGATGCAGCATCGTCGGCTGAATCGCGCGAAGCGTCCCTGTTCCGGTCGGTCGAAGCCCTTTCGAACATCACGGGTGTTTCTTTGGATGAGGAGATGTCGATGCTGCTCGAACTGGAGCAGTCCTACAAAGCATCGGCCCGTCTGATGACTGCAGTTGATGAAATGCTCACGGCACTCTTGGCAGTGGCAAGGTAAGAAAATGAAAACCAGTTTCGTTTCAAATCTAGCAATGCAGAACGCCATGCGGATGACCATCAGTCGCGGGCAGACTGAAATTCAGAAGCTCAATACGGAAATTGTCTCGGGCCGCTACGCCGATATTGGTTTGTCGCTCGCCGCCCGAACCTCCAACAGCGTCACTCTCAACACTGATGTGTCCCGGTTGAAGGGTATACTGGATTCAAACTCTTTGGTGACGCAGCGGCTTTCAGCCTCCCAATCATCGCTGGAGTTGATGGCTGATGCTGCCCAGCAGATGCTTGAGGCATTCATCACGGCCAATGGATCAAACGATGTCAACCGGTTGCTGATCGCGCAGCGCGATGTTGAATCGGCCCTCGGGTCGTTTACCGTCGCTGGTAACACCTCATCGAATGGTGAATATCTGTTCTCAGGCATCAATGCCGGCACCCAGCCGTTAGAAGACTATCTGGCAACGGGGTCCGCACCGAAGGCTGCGTTTGACGCGACTTTCCTGGGGCATTTCGGTTTTGCTCAAGATGATCCGGCGGCAGTCAATATTACCGTCGCTCAAATGGATACCTTTATCTCCACTGTGCTCGAACCGGCCTTTACAGGCGCGGACTGGAATACCAATTGGTCCAGTGCTTCCGATACCAATATCTCGAGCCGCATATCAACGAACGAGGTGGTGAGTTCCGGCACCAATGCCAATTCAGCAGGAATGCGGAACTTCGCGTTGGCTGCAGTAATTGGCATCGAGTTGCTCAATTCGCCGATCTCCGATGAAGTGCGCACCGCCGTGAACGCCTCCGCGATCAGTTATGCTGGCAGTGCTGTGACTGGTATCGACAATGAACGCAGCAATCTCGGTGTATCGGAAAACCGTGTCGCCAAGGCGAATAATGCTTTGGAATCGCAATTAAGCATCATCACCCTGCACTTGGGTGATGTTGAAGGTGTGGATGCCTATGCGGCGTCCACGCGCATGCAAACTTTGCTGGACCAGATTGAGTTGTCCTACACACTCACCGCCAGGATCCAGCAAATGAGCTTGATGAATTACGTGTAGCTGTATCGCCCGGAGTTGCCGGGTATAAGTAGACAAACATGAAGGGCGTCTGAATGTACCAATTTTCCTATGCGGATGTTCAGGAGGATGGTGTTGCCTTAGCTCGCGAACGCGAGCGTGAAGCAATCAATCATTCAATTTCGCTGCTTACAGCAGCCAAGGCCAATGGTCTTGAATCCCGCGACGCAATCGAAGCCGTCTATTTTTCCAGCCGCCTTTGGGTCCGGTTTGTGGAAGATCTGGCGTCTCCTGAAAATCAATTGGCTGAAGAACTTCGAGCGAACCTGATTTCGATAGGTATTTGGATTATCAAAGAATCTGAGCGCATCAGGCTGCGTCAATCAGACAATTTCCAGGGCATCATCGATATCTCGCTCATCATCAGGGACGGGTTGAAATGAAAAGCTCACTGCGCATTTCCCTAAAGGCGGGCGAACGCATCTTCATCAACGGAGCAGTGCTTCGGGTGGACAGAAAGGTGGCGATTGAGTTTCTCAATGACGTGACTTTCCTGCTTGAAAACCACGTGCTGCAGCCTGAACAGGCGAAAACACCACTGAGGCAGCTGTATTTCATAGTACAGATGATGCTGATTAACCCCGAAGGGGCAGAGCAGGCGATGGGCATGTTCCGCAAGTCGGTGGTCATGTTGCTCACCTGTTTCAAGAACGATGAAGTTCTCACCGAACTCAAGCACATTGATGGTATGGTGACCCAAGGGCGCGCCTTCGAAGCCCTCAAGGCAATTCGTGCGCTGTATCCAATCGAAGAGCAAATTCTTGACACGGCAGGCATGTCTGCCGGGACCATTGAACAAATTCGCAAGGAGTTGGCACCATGGACGTAAGTGCAGTCGGCAGCGCATCATCGGCAACCTCATCGGCGGCCACAACCGCATCCAACAAGGCGGCACTCGATTACGATACATTTCTGACCCTGCTCGTGCAGCAGATGAAGAACCAGGATCCGACCGAGCCAATGGACGCAACCGAGCAGATTGCCCAACTCGCAACTTTCAGTCAGGTTGAGCAGACCATCCAGACCAACACGAACCTGGAAAGCCTGCTCCAGTCATCGACCCTAAATCAAGCCGGATCCATTATTGGCCGTACCATCACCAGCGCGGATGAGACCGTCTCCGGTGTTGTTGAGGAAGTTAAGGTCTATTCCGACGGCTTGATTGCGGTACTCGATACTGGCGATCAGGTTCTGGTCGGTGCAGGCGTGACGATCCGCTAGGATGAACGAAGCCGACGCCCTTGATATTGTACAAACCGCGATCTGGACCGTGCTGATTTGCTCGGGACCGGCGGTTTTTGTGGCAATGTTTGTCGGCGTCGGCATTGCCTTCGTTCAGGCCTTGACCCAGGTCCAGGAAATCACGCTGACTTTCGTGCCAAAAATTGTTGCCATCCTGATCACGGTGGCGGTCTCTGCGCCTTTCGTTGGGGCCCAGATTTCGACCTTTACGGACCTTGTTTTCCAACGCATCCAGTCCGGCTTCTAATTCGGCCGCATGCCGTGGGAAACTGCAGGTCTTTTTCCACGGGCTGCGATGTGATCAAGCGCCGGCAATCACTCTGACATCTTCGCGCAAGCTTCGGCCTATAGGGTCGCGATGACCTATTGCGTGGGCATGATGCCCGCGCTGTGCTCCGGAGCTCCGCAAACATGGCCAACCCGCAAGCGCTGGCGATCCAGAAGACAGGCTTTCAGGGCAAGGACATGGGCTTTGCCTTTGGCATTGTCGTCATCCTGTCCATCCTGTTCTTGCCAATCCCGGCTTTCCTGATCGATATCGGGCTCGCGTTTTCCATCGCGTTTTCCGTGCTCATCCTGATGGTGGCACTTTGGATCCGCCGTCCGCTCGATTTCTCCTCGTTCCCGACGATTCTGCTGATCGCCACGATGATGCGCTTGTCGCTCAACATTGCGACCACGCGGGTGATTCTGTCTGAAGGGCATCTTGGTCCTGATGCCGCTGGTCAGGTGATCGGCGGGTTCTCGCAGATGGTCATGTCCGGCGATTTCGTGATCGGTGTCATCGTCTTTCTCATCCTGGTGACTGTGAATTTCATCGTCATTACCAAGGGTGCCACCCGTATTGCTGAAGTCGGTGCGCGCTTTACCCTTGACGCCATTCCCGGCAAGCAGATGGCCATCGACGCCGATCTCTCGGCCGGAATGATTGATGACAAGCAGGCCCACGACCGGCGTAAGGAACTGGAGCAGGAAAGTTCGTTCTTCGGCTCCATGGACGGCGCGTCGAAGTTTGTTCGAGGCGACGCCATTGCCGGCCTGCTGATTACCGGCATCAACATGTTCGGTGGCGTGATTATCGGTTACGCCCGTCATGACATGCAGATCGGCGAAGCCGCCGACGTGTTCGTGCGGCTGTCGGTCGGTGACGGACTGGTCAGCCAGATTCCTGCTCTTATTGTGTCGCTGGCAGCAGGCCTCCTGGTTTCCCGCGGCGGCCAGTTGGGTTCCACCGACGAAGCGGTTATCGATCAATTGGGCGGCTATCCCCGCGCGCTCTTTGCATCTTCGGGATTGCTCTTTCTGCTGGCTGTAATGCCCGGTCTGCCGTTCCTGCCCTTCTTTGTCCTGGGAGCGGGCATGGCTTTCGGCAGTTGGGCCATTCCGCGTCAGCGCGATCAGGTGGCCCGGGACGAAGCCCAGGAAATCCATCGCGGCGAGCAAGAGAAAAAGGACAAGGAAAAGGATTCAGTCAAGTCTATCCTCAAGACAGCCGAAATTGAACTCGTGCTCGGCAAGCAGGTTGCAACCAAGCTGCTTGGGTCGCACGAGGAACTGGCCTTCCGCGTCGCCAAAATGCGCAAGAAATTCGCCACCCAATACGGTTTCGTGGTGCCTGAAATCAAGGTGACCGACGATATCTCGATCAAGGACAAATCGTATCATATCCGGATTCACGGAACCACGATTGCCGCCAACGAGCTCAGGGTCGGCGAGCTGTTGGTGGTTCTTGCCGGCAGCCATCGTCCTTCGCTTCCGGGTGACGAGATCCGCGAACCCGCATTCGGTCTGCCGGCACTCTCGGTTCCTGAAAGCTTCGGCGAGGATCTCAAGCGCGAAGGCTTCCAGCCGATCGACAATGTCTCTGTCGTGCTGACCCATCTCTCCGAGGTGATCCGCAACAACCTTCCGCAATTGCTGTCCTACAAGGACATGAAGATTCTCATCGACAGGCTCGATCCGGAATACCGCAAATTGGCCGACGAGATCTGCACCTCGCACATGTCCTATTCCGGCTTCCAGGCAGTTCTCAAGCTTCTGCTTGCTGAACGTGTTTCTATCCGCAACCTGCACCTCATTCTCGAGGCTGTCGCGGAACTCGCCCCGCATGTGCGCAAGACCGAGCAGATCGTCGAGCATGTGCGTATCCGCATGGCCCAGCAGCTGTGTGGCGACATTGCCCGTAATGGCCAGCTCAATGTCCTCAGGCTCGGCAACAAGTGGGATCTTGCCTTCCATCAGGCGCTCAAGCGCGATCCGAAGGGCGAGGTCATCGAATTCGATATCGATCCGCGCATGCTCGAGGAATTCTCCGAGGAAGCAACCAAGGTCATCCGTGAACACATGGACAAGGGCGTGCCGTTTGTGCTGGTAACCTCGCCCGACTCACGGCCTTATGTCCGCATGATTGTAGAGCGGATTTTCGCAACACTACCGGTGCTGTCGCACGTCGAAATCGCAAAGGGCATCGAGGTCAAGCTTCTCGGCTCGATTTCGTGATCGAGGATCCCGAAGGCACTGTGCTGGCGATGTTTCTTGCGTTCTGCCGGATCGGCGGCTGTTTCATGGTGTTGCCCGGGTTTTCCAGTTTTCGTGTTCCCCTCCAGATCCGTCTGTTCATGGCTGTCGCCGTTTCCATGGCGCTGCTTCCCACCCTCTGGGACACGATTTATCCGACAGTTCAGAGCGGTGGCCGCGTCTATATCCTTCTTGTGGGAGCCGAAATGTTGATTGGCGTCACATTGGGGCTGATTGCACGCTTCATTGTTCTCTCGCTGCAGTATGCCGGTACGGGCATATCCATGGCGATCGGTTTCAACTCCTCGCCAAGTGGCGGTGTCATTGAGAATGATCCGGAAGGGCCGCTTACATCCGTGATCACCTTTACCGGTCTTTTCATCCTGTTTTTGACCGATTTCCATCATACAGTGATCGCATCATTGGTTCGTTCCTACACCTTCATGCCAATGACCACCGGGTTTGAACCCAGGCTGGCATTGCTGACGCTCACCGATACCCTTACTGGCTCATTCATGCTGGTGCTCAGGCTGGCTAGCCCGTTTCTCGCCTACGGTCTGATCTTCAACCTGTCGATTGGCATGGTCAATAAACTCGCCCCGCAAATTCCGGTCTACTTCATCTCGATTCCATTCATCTTGGCTGGAGGCCTGATCCTGTTCTATTTCGGATCCCACACATTCTTTTCTCAATTTGCCGACGGGTTCGAGGCGTTGTTTATGGGGATCATCTGAAATGTCGGCGTCACGTGCGGAAAAACTTGCCCGCCTCGTCCGGGTCCAGCGCCAGATCGAGCGGATGGCTGAGAATGAACTGTCCTATACATTGCGCGAGCAGGTAGCGACTGATGCAACTCAGGATGCTTTGGTTGACGCTGTCGGATCCTTCAATCCGATACATACTGCCATGTCTCATCAATACGCTCAGCGCTTTCAGCGGCTGTCGGTGAAAGCGCAATTGCTGAAGGGTGCAAAAAGCGTACAAGAACGGCGCATGCTGACTGAAAAGACCAAGGCCGACCGGCTGGAAGAACAGGCTGGCAAAGCCACGGAAGCCGAGGATAGGTTGGCAACCGACGAGACCTTGCTTGATCTTCTCGACGGCTCGCTGCAACGCCGCCGATTTGACTGACGGCCGACGCCTCTCGGCGGGTTTGAAGAAGCACGCCGCGATGCGGACATATGGACGCCACCATGCCGCAATGAACGCGTCGGAAATCTCTCCAAATCATCTTCAGTTTCTGGAAGTATGACAACCGTCCGCCGATGCCGCGCAAGGCCAGCGTAAGCTTCATAGGCCAAAGTGACTTCGATCATTTCCGGTCGAATTTTGCGAGGGAAGCTCTTTGTCCATACAAACGGCAACCGATATTATACTTGATGTCGTGCGAGCGGCGGATCCCGCCGTGGCGCAAAAAGCAGAGGCGATGCTCGAAGCAGCGTCAATTCGCAAATCCGAGCAGGCCGCCAGCACTCCGGCGTTCGAGCACCAATTGTTGGCTTCCGCAGATTCGACAGGCATCAGCACATTGGATTCCAAGATTCCCGTGCCTGACAAGGCTTCCGAATCCTATCAGCGTTTTGAAGCCATGATCCTGCAAAACTTCATCGGCTCCATGCTGCCCAAAGACAGCGAAGAACTTTACGGCAAGGGAACCGCTGGGGAAATCTGGAAGGGCATGATGGCTGAACAATTGGGTGCCGCGCTTGCCAAGGGCGGCGGTATTGGTATCGCAGCGCGCATGATGGGCGACCGTTTCAGCGCTGGGTTAACGCCGGAATCGGCTGACGGTATCGGTTCCAACGTATCCAACCGTGCCGCGAGCATGGCCAACGAAATCCAAAAACAGATCCTTGCTGATGTCGCTGGATCTGATGAAGCCGCGAACGCGGCAGAACAATCCAACCGGAGGCAAGGAACAGCATGAGCGACTTGAATTCACATGATCACCGCATCGTTGGTGTGTTGTCGCGGCTTGAAGCCATTGTCGACGCGGAAAATGCCGCAATCGGCACCGATCCGAAATTCGATCTTGTCCGGTCGAACTCGATCAAGAGCCGTTGTCTTTATGACATTACAATGCTGTTCAATGGCACACGCCCAGCCGATCTCGAGCCGGCGCACAAAGCCCATCTTGAGACCGTACAGGCCAAGCTGAAGACCAACAATCTCAAGGTCAAATCACATATGGACGCGGTTCGCGATATTGCCGAAATGATCAAGGATACCGTTGCGGCCGCGGAAGCGGACGGAACCTATTCCGAAGAACAGTTCCGGGCTTCTAAGCAGTTTAGGGCTTCTGAACTGTCATGATCAAACTACTGATGACTGGCGTCTGGATATGCGGAGTGGCGCTGGCGTCGGTCTATTTTTCGGTTCAGGTCAGCAACAAGAAGGAAGCCGTGGAGCCAGATCCAGCCATGTTCGGCGGCCTGGAGACCGTTCGTGGTGAGGTGATCTCAATCCCGGTCATCAGCAGTGGAGCTGTGCAGGGCTACTTCCTCACTCGGCTGTCCTACACAGTCGATCCTGAAAGGGCGGCTGCACTGACGATCCCGGTTCCGGACCTGATCACAGATGCACTCTATTCAGCACTTGTCGGTGAACCGATCATCGAGTTTCCCAATATCGAGCGGTTTGATCTCGAAACCTTCAAATCTCATATTCTCGAAACTCTCAACGAGCGTGTTGGAGAAACAGTGTTTCATGATGTGATCGTCGAACAGATCGATTTCCTGTCTAAGGAAGACATCAGGTCCAATGTGCAGCAGGGGCATTCCCTGAAGAACAATCCTTCTGTTCCACGCGCGGCACCGCCTCCTGCCGCTCCGCCTTCGCACTGATCCACAGACTTTCGGCAATCACATGGAATCTGCAGCGCTGCGCGTCCTTTCGGACATGTAGCGCTGCAGTGCTTTGAATTGATGCCTGCCTGTTTCGCACCGCTGCATTTCCTTGAAGGCAGCGCGCGATAGCTGGCTCTTGCCGGACGCTGAAATCAAGTGCTTTCCGGATTTCGATACTGTTCGTTGATCAGGCCGAATTCGGCCATCAACCGCCCAAGCGCCACCTGAATATGATAGAGACCAATTACTGCGGAGCCGGTTTGGACTCCGAGCCGCACCCCGCGCCAAGGTGCGGCCAAAAGCAGGGCGAACGACTTGGCCAATGTGCGTATCCGCCCGGGAACTCCGGGCCACTGCCGTTTTTCCAGAATGGCCGAGATCGCACCATTCCTGAGTGATCGCGCATTGAGCCAGGAAAACTCGGCCCGTCGGGAGGGCAGCGTTTCCATGACCGCAGCCTCTGCGCTCCAGGCAAACCCAAACCCGCGTGCCTTGGCCCTGCGGTAAAAAATCGCTATCACCGCCACCGATGAAGTTGAACGCCGGATCGAGAAAGGGTCTCGGCATTATATCCAGTACCGGCCGTGTGATCAGAACATTACCGGATGAATAGAGGATCGGCACAAGGCCGGTTTCACTGTAATGCGGGGTGAAGACCGGGTGCTTGCGCCAGCTATTGAGTGACTTGTCGGCAAACACCGGGAATTGCGGTCCGCCAACCAGATCGGCACCCGTCTTGAGTGCCGTTTTCATCAGGCCTGACAACCACTCTGGCCCGGCAATCTCGTCATCGTCGATCACGGCGATATGGGTCAACCGGGGAAATTCTGTCAGTGCGGTTTGCCAGCCGGCATTGTAAGCATGGCAGTTGCCGCGTTGATGCGCCACGATGACGATGCCCTTGAGCCGCGAGCTTGCCAGCCAGTCGACGGCAGCATGAGCGCCCTGCAGCCCCTCGACATCATTATCCATGATCACCACGGCTGTCTCTTCGCCAACCCCCTGAGTCTGCAGCGAATCCAGCGTCGTAACCAGATGATCCGGCCGACGGAATGTCGGCAGTGTGACAACGACGCGGCTACGGTCCGGCTTCAGATCCGCAGAGCGGGCATGCTCGGAGACAGAAATGGAAACTTGCGTCATGGTCGCTATCCGGTTGCTAGGTTTGCATACAACCACACGAACCGGAAGATTGACTGAAAGTGACATGCGGTATTTGAAGCGGGTGTTTAACCAGATTTTCAAGCCGTTACGGTATGGTCCGGGGTGATATCGGAGCGGTCCTCGCATGCATTTGTCTTCATTTCATCGCTTGTCCCAGTGGCGAACCCCGCATCAGGCTATGACATCGCCAACCGGGTGATCGTCGATGCAGTCAGGCTGCTCGGCCACAAGGTTTCCGTGTTTGGGTTTTTGCAGTCCGGTCAGCAATTCGCCAACCCGGACGAAACCAGACTTCTGGGCCAGCTCGAGGTCACCAACGCCCGCGTTGGCAAACTGCAAAAGGCGTAATGGCTCATGGCTGCCTTTATCCACGGGGAACCGGTATCCGTGGCCAAGATGCATGCTGTCACGCCAGCGGACGTTCGCACCACTTTGGGTGATCTCGCGCCAATTGACGGACTGATCCTCAATTCCGTGCAATTGCCAGGCGCGTTTCTGGATGTTTTTGCGCGCTCGCCCTCGGTATTCGTGGCCCACAATGTCGAAGCCCGCAGCGCAGCTGACAATGCGCAGAATACGGCAAACTGGGTAACACGGTTCCTGTTCAACCGCGATTCACGGCTCCTCGCCAAGCTCGAGCACAACTTGTGCGCGGCATCAAGGCACGTGTTCACACTTGCCGAGGCTGATCGTGCGGCACTTGGCGTTGCCGGAGATGATCGCTCGACCGCCCTTCCGCTGGTCACCTCGGTCACGCCGCCGCAAGCACCTGCCGCGCGCACTCTGCTCTACGACGCCGGCATGATCGGATTCTGGACCTGGGCTGCCAACCGCGCCGGCATTGACTGGTTCCTCGATGAGACCGTGCCACGATTGCCATCCAATTTCCGCATCGCAATCGCCGGCGGTATCGGTGCGGATGTGCCGCAAGCTCCCGAAAACGTCTCGTTCCTGGGCCGTGTCCCTGATGCCCGCGCCTTCGTCCGGTCCCTGCCGGGGTTGTGCCGCTGATTTCGCGCACCGGCACTGGCGTCCAGCTCAAGACAATCGAGACATTCGAGATGGGTTGCCATCGGTAGCAACCCGGAGCGCTTTGCGGGGCATCTTCGCGCTGCCGGACAACCGCCTCGCCAGTGATGATCCTCAAGCTTTTGCTGAAGCCCTGATAGCCCAGGTCGGCCGGTCGCGCGCCGGAGAGCAGCTTGATCTTGATGGCCGCACATTTCACGCTCGACAGCTTGATGGGTTGCTTAGCGCCTTGGCGTCTGGTCTGCAACGGTCCCGCCCGCATGGTTAACAAGAAGTAAATTCAAGCCTTAGCCGCATTTGCGAAATGCGTGCGCGGAACCGTTAAGAAAGTGCTAACACCTCTGCCAAAGGCGTTCCGTGTCGGTAAGCCCGTATTGAGTCAAATGTTCGGAGTGAACATGCCTGCAATGGAAGACGGTCAGCACCGGAATATTATGGGCATTCGGGTCGCAGCGCATCTTCAATTTCCTCAACGCAAACAATGCAAACCTCGCCATGCGCGATCCAAACTATCGCCTCGGTCTGAGTAAATGCGAAGTTCTGCCCGACGGAGTAGGCGTCGATATCGCATCCCGCGTGCTCTACGCAACTGCGTTCCCGGCCAATCTCAATAGCACTGATTTGATTCCGGCGCTGTTGGTTCACTCGGAGCGACCTCTGAAAGTGGCGCTCATCGGTGCCCGCCCGGAAATTCTGGAGCGCGCGCTCGCCAATTTCAGAGCCGCCATCCCATGGCATGAATTGATCGCAGTCGCGGATGGGTACTTCGACAAGTCCGACAGCGGCAAAGTGCTTGCGGATCTGTCGGCAATCAATTCCGATATCACCCTGGTGGGCATGGGAAGCCCGTCACAGGAGATCTGGATCGACACCAATATCAGGCAGGGCCATGGTTGCGTCGTCTTTGGTGTCGGAGCGTTGTTCGATTTCGTATCTGGTGCGGTTCCGCGCGCCCCGCAGGTGTTTCGCAATCTCAGGCTCGAGTGGGTCTGGCACCTGGTTCTTGAGCCGTCCCGTCTCCGGCGCCGCTATGTTCTCGGTAATCCGGTTTTCCTCTTTCATCTCTTGCGCTACAAGGTCTTTGGTGCAGGTTGGCAAGCCGGGCTTCCTGCCTGAAAGCCGACAAGCTGCACACCTTCGGGAACCGACCGGAACTGCCATGAAGACAGCCGTAATGACTGCGTCCTGGTCCGCTGACCTGGAACGTTGCACCCTGATGTGTGAAAGCCTTGATCGCTTTTTGTCGGGTGATTGGCATCACTATCTCTTGGTGGAGCCGCGCGATGTCGCGGCGTTCAAGCCGCTTGAGGGCCCGCGCCGCAGCGTTGTCAGCGAGGCGGATCTGTTTCCCGGTTGGCTCCGGTCCTTCCCCGATCCGATAAGTTTTGGCCGCCGCCAGGTCTGGTTGAGCCCATTCTCGGTTCCTCTGCGCGGCCGGCATGCGCAGCAGATCCGCCGCCTGGCTTTGGCGCAGCACATCGACGCCGATATGCTTCTGTCCATCGATTCCGACGTCGTGATGGTACGTCCCTTCGATCCGGCCAGCATGTGGGCGGACGGACAGATGCGGATGTTCCGCATTGATGGCGGCGTCAGCCAGAAAATGACTGAACATCGGGACTGGTTGGCCCATGCTGGCCATCTGCTTGGGTTACCTGCCACCATCGAACTGGCCCATGATTACATCAACACGTTCATTGGCTGGCGGGTCGATACGGCGCGTGCCTTGCTCGGCCACATTGAAATGGTTTCCGGAAAGAATTGGGTCCGTGCGCTAATCGCCTCGCGCGCCATATCCGAATGCACCATCTATGGCCGTTTTGCTGACGAGGTTCTGGGCGGCGAGGGGCATGCGCCCTCCGATCAGGCGCTGTGTCATATGCTCTGGTTTCGCGAAACTTATCCCGAAACGCTTGCAGGTCTTGAGATTTTCATGCGCCGACTGCAACCGGAGCAAGTCGCAGTCGGCGTGCAGTCCTTCGTGCATCACCCCATATCCGAGATCCGGCGTCTGGCGTTCTCGGTCACGCCGCAATAATCCGCTAAATCGGCCGTTTCTTGATTGAGCGCAGCGCACGGTAGGTCATCAGAGCCGATTGCAAATAGAGCACCAGGAACGCCGCATTCAGCAGTTCGACCCAGATCACAACGTCTGTATGCAATCCCAGAACATAGGCCAGCAGCAGTGCTTTCATTGCGCCAAGCGATGCCAGGATCAGCATGCGAACAACCGTCCGGCCCGTCGCATACAGAAGTTTCGAATGGTACTCGATGAGATTGCGGAATGCCGGCACAAGCACGACGAAGATCAGCAACGGTGCGGCCACGGCGACGTTCTTGCCAAGCGCATTGGGAAACAGCTACAAGAATCCTGCCATGCCGAGAAGCCCTGCGGTTGAGACAACCGCCACTGTGCCTTCCAGCAGGACCCGTGTCTCGAGATCATCGAGCATTTTCGAGGTGCGCATCAGCCGTTGCGTCAGAACCGCCAGGAAGGCGCGAGCCGGAAGCGCGGTCAGATCAACAAGTCTCATAATGATCGCATAGATGCCGGCCGTTTCAGGTCCGCCCAACGCCAGCACCATAACCTTGTCGAGCTCAGATTGGATGTAGAACAGCATTTCCGCATCCGTCACTATCGCGGCCAAGCTGTTGGCGGTCAGATAAAACCAGCCCCAGGTTGCCAATGATCCATCCGCCAACCAGGCGAACAAAACAGCGGCAACGGTTTTCAGCGCGGTTGCGATGACAACCAGGAGAGAGCCTGCGGCAAATCGGTTGGTGCCATAGCTGACTATGACCACGATCATCCATGATCCGCCAGCACAGCACTTCGGCGACAATGATCTTGGCGAATGTCGCCAGCGCCATCTGGCCAGTAAAAAATAAGCGCATAGGTCAGCAAGGCGGCGAGCGCGATCACCGGCGCGGAAGCACCAGCCCGCCAAGAAAACCTGCAGTGTAGACAGCCAGCAAGCGGATCTTGACCGTGGCGATCCGGTAAAGCGGTGACACAAACCCAAAGGGCATTAGCTGCGACAACATAATGCCGCAGGCTGATGCGGTGGCCAAAAGACCAAATTCACTGATCATTAACGTGTTGGCGATTGCGATGAAATAGACCACCGAAATGACCAGCCCTCCCGCTAATCCCCCCATCATGTAAAGATAGGCGCGGATCATGTGGCTGTTGGCGCTTGCGAGGTTTTTCAGGCGAGCAATCATCGAGTACCATCTTGGGACGACGATTGCAGTTGCCGCGCCCGTCATTTCATCCGTTAATTTCTACGGAAAATGCGCTAATTCGACGTTTAGAACCACAATTCTTGTTTGATTATATCGCGACGCAGTCATCAGTACGAAAAGGTTAATGCCACCGAATTGTGGGTGATATTCCAACTGTTTTCTTAAAAATTAACCATTTATTACCCATGAATTTATAGCTTGCCTTAACGAAGTTGAGAACATTGCCAACCAGAGTGGCCAAGGCTGGATATGAGCGATTCCACAACAGATCTGAGACGCCGTGGCCGCCGCGGATCGCTGCTCGACCATGCCAGCGATGCGTCGCCAGCCGCTCAAGCATCGGTGCGCGAGCCGAATGGCGAAGCTGTGCCTGCAAGCGAGCAACCAGTTCACCCCGCGCGAATATCAACCGCCCGGTTAGCACAATCTCGCAATCCTGCACCAAAGCCACCGGCCGAATCTCTGCTTGCGTCTGCGCCCACCGAACGTGCTGCCTCGGCACCCGCGGATCATGCTGCACCGGCAGCCGCTGCAGCGCTCCCGTCGATGGACCCGGTCAAGCTTGTTTCTTCTGATCGGGAGAAATTTGGCGACAGGATAACCCGTTTGATAGGCACGATCACGCCGGACGAACAGCCAGCCGAACCACAGCCTGCAGCTGAGCAACCCGAACCCGCACGACCTGCTGAAGCGCAGTATCCGCGTTCACATCCGGAGACCTCTGCCCGGCACCCTGGCGAACGTGATCATCCATTTTTCCCGCAGGATAGCCCCCGTGATGACCATCATCATTGGCATCCCGCGCCTTCTCGAGGTGGTTTCGACGATGAGCCGCGACCGCTCCTTTATGCATCGATCCTGATTTCGGCCGTATGGCGCTACCGCTATCTGATCGGCGCGGTATCTGTGGCCGGTGCGGTGATGGGGGTTGCTGTGGCCTTGTCAACGCCGCACGAATACCATGCTGAAAGTCGGCTTTTTGTTGATCCGCGCGAAATCCGGGTTACCGAAGACGATATTCGTAATCAACAGCTCTCGACCGAAGCTATGCTGGCGATCGCCGACAGTCAGTTGCAGATCCTTTCCTCCACCAGTGTTTTGGAAAAGGTCATTGTCGATCTCGGGCTCGAGCGCGACCCGGAGTTCAACGGATCAATGTCGTCGGGCGGGATCAGTGGCGGCTTGTCGCTGATCAAGGAACTTATCACTGGCAAAAGCGGGGTTTCGGAGGTCGAGCAAAGGGTGCTGAACCACCTGCGCGATGCCGTGTCCGTCGACCGTGATGCTAAGACCTTTGTGATAATTGTTGGCGTGGATACCCGCGATCCGGACAAATCGGCGCTGATCGCCAATCAGATTGTTGAAACCTATCTCGATGCCGAGGGACAAGCCCAATCGAGCCTGTTGGAGCGGACGTCAGAATCCATCGATACCCGGATCAATTCCCTGCGGGCTGATCTTGATACAGCCGAGCGCGAAGTTGAACGCTTCAAGGCTGAAAACGGTCTTGTTGGTGTCGGCGGGCAATACATTGATGACAAGGTGATCCTGGCGCTGAGCGATCAGTTGGCCAATGCCAGAGCCATGAAGGTGGGCATCAGGGTCAAGGCGGACATTCTTGCCAAGGTCAAGATCGGTGACGTCTTGTCCGGCGCCTTTCCCGAGGAGTTGTTGTCCTCAAATCTGACCGAACTGCGCAAACAATACACCCAGACCAAATCCAACGCAGAATCGCTGGCAACCAGTCTCGGCCCCCGCCACCCGCAATATATTGCGGCGATGTCGTTGCTTGATACGATCACCCGCGAAATCAGTGCCGAGTTGCGCCGTATTGTTGCCAGTTCTCAGGCAGAACTGCAGCGCGCCGTCGCGACCGAGCAGGAAATGGCCAGCCAGATGGCCGTGGCCAAGAGCCGCGCTATGGATCAGTCGGTCGAATTGGTCACATTGCGGGAGCTTGAGCGCGAAGCCACTGCAACCCGCGGCATCTATGAGGCGTTCCTGACGCGCTCCCGCGAGACCAGTGAGCGTTCCAATTTGTCGACACGCAATGTCCGGGTCATTTCCCCTGCGGAAACGCCGCTTGATGCAATGGGGCCGTCGCGCAAGATCATTGCAATCGGTGGCATTGCTGCAGGCCTATTCGCCGGACTCGGCCTGGCTTTGCTGGTTGGTGCGGTTGAAAGCATTCGTGCCTACAATGGTGCCCAGCCTCAGGCCCGTTTTCAGAATCCGCCCTACGCTGGATATCCGGAGCCGCCGGAGCCTGGCCCGCGGACGCCGCCAAATGGTCCCGGCCACCGGCTTTGGCCGCGCCGCAACGAAGATGCAACTGGGTTCGATACAGCCGCCGACGAAGCCACAGCGCCGGCATTCTCCGGTCCCCGGGTGCAGTCCGAGGCTGACAGCGCTGAGCCAATCCGCGCCCAGTCAGAGGTCGCGCAATCAACCGGCCTCGAAACCGCGCGCGGGCAACAATCAGCGGCGCCATCAGATTACGAGGCCCCGCAGCCGGAACCGTCACCCTCGACGCCATATCTTCAGACCCCGGCCGCTCATCCGGGCTCTGAAACAGCGCCGAATGCGCAAGCCTTCATGACCGTGCACGGCCAGCCACATCAACATGTGCCAGCTCAGGCTCCCTTGTCCGCACCCGTTGACGGGCAGGATCCGTGCACTGGCCAACCGCTCTGGACGGCTTATCCGGCACAACCCCAGCCACTAGCGCAGACCCGGCATCAGCCGCAGTACCAACCGCTGCCGCCCCAGCCCGAGTACCGGCCTCAGCCCCAGTACCAGCCGCCCCAGCAACACCCGCAGCCCGCGCATCCCATCCATCCGAGATATGCGCCGGAAGCTTGCGCGCCGGTTCAACCCGGCTACACCCCGGGTTATTCAGCGGCTCCCGCTGGCCCTGCAGCTGTCGCACCTGCGTACCCGATGCCACAGCCAACGATGATGCCGGTCCAGTCACATCCTCAGTTTCAGCCTCAGTTCCAGCCACAGGCCTATCCGGTGCACCAGCCTGTGGCACAGCCTCAAATGCCGGCAGCGCAGCACTACGCAGCTTCGCATCCCATGCCGTTTGCGCAACCGACCCCGGCACCTCTAGCGGTAGTGGCTCAGCCGCCAATGGCGGCTCCGTTGCAGGTCTGGCCGCAGATTGCGCAGCAAGCCGTTGCACCGCCCTATCCCGTGGCCGCACCGGAAGCTCTCTCGGCAGTGCAGCCGGTGCAGTCCACAGAGCCGGAGCAGCCGGTTCGCACGGCCGGAAATGAGGCTGTTGACCGGATTCGCCGTGAGATGGATGTTCTGCGCACAAGGATTGACGGGTACGGGTCTGAGCGCCGTCGCGCTTGATAGGTTCGGTCATCCTTATTGCTTTTTTGACATCAGAGGACGCAAAGAGGCTATCAGCCTTTGTGTTCGGTTTCGTAGGGTTGCCGAAGCGAGCCGGCCTTGGAATAAACACCGGGGACGCGAGCCGAGAGATTGAAAAGGATTGGCCATGGCGAAGGTGATTGACGGCAAAGCCGTCGCGGCGGGCGTTGTCGAACAGGTAACTGCGGCCAGCAACGCGCTTGAGGCTGCCACCGGCGCGCGTCCCGGGCTGGCAGTGGTCATCGTCGGCAATGATCCCGCTTCCCATGTCTATGTGTCTTCCAAAAGCCGCATGGCCAAGCAATGCGGGTTCAAGTCGGTGCAGCACACATTGCCCGCCGAAACCACGCAGGCCGAGCTGGAAGCCCTTGTCGCCAAACTCAACGCAGATCCTGAAATTCACGGCATTCTCGTGCAGTTGCCATTGCCGGACACCCTGGATTCCGATCCGGTGATCCAGTCGATCCGGCCTGAGAAAGATGTCGACGGCTTGCACGTCGTCAATGCCGGCAAACTGATGACCGGAGACCTCGATGGCGGTCTGATCTCCTGCACCCCGGCCGGCGCCATGCTGTTTGTCCGCCAGACCCATGGCCCGGATCTCTCCGGCCTTAACGCCGTGGTGATCGGGCGCTCTAATCTGTTTGGCAAGCCGATGGCGGCACTGCTGCTTGCTGCCAACGCAACCGTCACCATCGCCCATTCGCGCACAAAGGATCTTGCCGGCGTGTGCCGCAACGCTGATATTCTGGTTGCAGCCGTTGGCCGCCCGCGGATGGTCAAGGCCGACTGGGTCAAGCCTGGCGCCACGGTGATCGATGTCGGCATCAACCGGATTGATGCGCCCGAACGCGGAGAAGGCAAGACCCGCCTGGTCGGCGATGTCTCCTTTGATGAATGCGCCGAAGTCGCAGCCGTCATCACCCCGGTTCCCGGCGGCGTCGGCCCGATGACCATTGCCATGCTGATGGCCAACACAGTCACCGCCGCCATGCGCGCCCACAGCCTGAAGCCACCATCATTTTGAGCGGATGCTTCCAGGCAATTTGGGCGGTTTGGATTTCAGGCGCGATTGACGTTTTCGGCCCTTTGCGGCCATTCGTGCGACGATTTTATAATGCGGTGCAGTTTTCGCATTGCTGACATTGTTGCGCATCGCAGCATTTCCGTGGCCAGAGTGTTTGAAGTGAGGGGCGGTTTCAACGGATCGACGTGGGGATTCAGCCGCGAAGCGTAACTAGACCTAGATCGAATTGGGTTCGAAGCGAACATTGGACGGCGCGGTCCCCAACTCCGCTGTCGCCCCGGCGTGTGTTCCGGCCCGATCCTCCCACCAACAAAGGACATGCGCCCCATTGAGGATTTCATCAAGCAACCCTTTGCTCTAAATCAAAAAGACTGGGCGCGATGCGTCGTGCAGACACTTCCCTCTGCCCTCAAACAGGATCCGATGCCGTTTTCTCATCTTCCTTCCCGTCATCTTCCTCGGACAAGAGCCTGATCGTGCGTGTCGGATAGGCTAATTCCACGTCCAGATCACGTGCGAGATCGACGATATCACCGATCAGCCGGTGCTTGGCCGCGACATAATCCTCAAACTCTGTGAGGTTGAAATATCCCCAGAGTTCTACGTTCAATGCCGACTCGCCGAAGGATCGCAATCCGACATAACCTGTCGTGTCATCCGCGGCGGGCTGGGCAAGATACACCTCCCGCAGTCGGGTCTTGAAAGCATCGAGCCGGTCACGAGGCGTGTTATAATGCAGCCTGATTTCAAGGCGAATCTTGCGCTTGCGGCGCTGTCCCCAATTCACGATCGACTTGTCGGTCAGCTGAGAATTCGGGATCACCAGAAGGGAATCGTCAAAGGTTCGCATGCGTGTGGATCGCAGACCGACATTCTCGACCGTGGCCATCCGGCCTTCGGTTTCGATCAGATCACCGCGATGAAAGGGCCGGTCGCTCATCAGGATTGCGCCGCCGATCAGGTTGCTGACGGTGTCGCGCGCCGCAAAGGCCAGCGCTATGCCGCCAACCCCGAGGCCCGCAATGACGCCTTCGTAGGGAATGCCCGTGACGTCCGCGATGGCTATGATCCCAGCAGCCACGGTGCCAACCTTCAGCACGCCCGAAATCAACGAAACAGCGATCTCGTCCACAAAGCCGCTGGTACGCCCTGCGCGCCGCTGGAAATACCCTTCGGCCAAATCGATGGCAGTATACAGAAACCAGATAAGGGCCACCGCAGCGGTCGCGACAAGCGCAAGCGTGGCCGCAGAAAGTATGGTCTCGGCTAGGCCCGACCATGTGAACACCCGAACTGCGAACCCGGCCCCGATCAAAAGACCGACCGGCTTGCCGATGCGTCTGGCAGCGCCGACACGGAAGCCGCGTTCGGCGTAGTACAGGCTTCGGCTCAGCAATAAAGACACGCCCTTTGCGGTCAACCAGCCAAGGATCACACCCAAGACAACCGACGCGGGAATGGCTAGCCATTGCCAAAGTTCCAACGAACCATAACGCACTAGGAGCATCGGGGCCTTTGCCCGAATCCGTTCACGTATCTCGAAAAAGCGGGTGATGGGCTCAAATGGGGAAATCCTGGCCGCGATTGGCAGATCCTGCATCTCGGCAAAAAGCTTTGGCGCGTTACGCAGGGTATCAGCCGAGAATTTCCATTGGGCCTGCCCGCCCTCGAGGTCTGCCACCTGTTCAATCACGATTGATCCTGCGGGGTGGCGGTAGAAAACGTATGAACCGGCTCGGTTGGGATTGTTAGAAATCTCCTGCCAGGTCACATAGCCTGCCCGGTCGATGACCTGCTTGAGGTAATCTGCGAGCAAGGGGGCCTCGAAGCTGTAAAGCCTTGGTGGCACAAATGACATATCGAGCGCTTGCAAAGCGCGTTCACGTCCTCCGGTTCTCCAGGTGCGTATGCCCATAAGGAAATCACGCATAGCGGCACGTGGACTGTTGGCGGTCTCCTCTCTCAGCTGCGAAAGCGTCTCATAGCCGAGCGACGAGACCATTTCGTCCAGATCCCTGCGCAAATCCGACGCAGGTGGGACGACAACGAACCACGCATCCCCGACTTTGCGGAAACGTATGGCATATTCAATGTTTGCCCCAGCCGGGCCGATGGAGAAGATGGCGGTATCGCCTTCGACGCGCCTGGGGGTGTCGTAGATGCGGAAGGTCGAAACGTCGAGTACCGTCCACAACAGCCGCCGACGCCTGCTCTCGTCACGCACCCCCGAACTCCCGCCGTCATACAGCAACAGCGCTTCGGTTGCGTTAACCGCCGAAATATCCCCGTCATAAACCGCTGCGTTCGCCAAATAGACCAGCGACCGAAAGACCGCGCGCGGGGTGTCGCGGGTGCCCAAATACCCGTCAGAGCCGACCGTGTCGGTCGCCCTTTTGCCATTCCAGTACTCGCCGTCAACAAAACGACCGGTAAAGCTCTGCCCGTCCTCGGACAGGGCAAACATAGTCGGCCCCTCAGTGCCGTCCTGAAACCACGAACCACGCAAAATCCTGCCTGCGGTCCGCCCCTCTATGCGACCCTCCCCCGGTTCATAGGTGCCCGTGACACGATCACCCTCCTGTTTTAGTTGCATCTGCGCTTCGCCGTCGCGCCAGTAGGTATCCCAGTGGCCAGACCAGTCGCCTGTATCCTGAGCCCACACGTGGCTGGAAAAGACTGCTATTAAGAACGTGCAAAGAACGCCGACACGGACCAAGGAACACTTCCTCCTGAGGATACATGGAAGCAACGATAAGCGGTTCCGGGATTATGTCCACTCCTTACCCGGTTCCGGGAAAATGACCTTCGGGATGGTCGGATCGTCGTGTAGATATTTTCGAGCACGCGGTGCCGCAGAAGCAACCCGCGTTCCGACGGCTGACAGGCGGGCGTCAATTCTCCGCGATGAGCTGTGTTCAGTTCTTCAAATATTTCTAGAGACTCAAATCGGGGATCCATTTCCATCGCCACGAATGTCTGCTCTGACGCCCCTTGGAATAGATGTTGCTTGCGCGGCGAATTCACACTTCCCGCCCATTCCGGCCAAGGCTTCCCGCCCTGCTGAGCACTCTCCGCATCGCCGCGCATATCATCACCCGACTGCATCAATCAGCCTGTCCCGTTATTCCGCAGCCTCCGCCGGCCGCCTCCGTGCCGGTTTCCGCTCCGCCGGGGCAGGGCCGGTTGAGGCGCGCACGATCAGGTCCACCGGCCAGATTTCCTGTACCGGATCGATCTCGACGCCTGAAATGATGTCGACAAGCCGTTCGCAAA